>Ga0116227_10009169_pt1 | contig 18115 bp, 15 predicted proteins | sample S1TSphgellanicum_FD_89693 | JGI IMG/M metagenome (GOLD analysis project Ga0116227, IMG submission 89693) | Host-associated microbial communities from peat moss isolated from Minnesota, USA - S1T2_Fb - Sphagnum magellanicum MG | ecosystem: Host-associated > Plants > Peat moss > Unclassified... | reverse complement strand
TATACTATGCACAGGAACAAAGGCCTTTGGAAAGCATTGCCCAAGCGCAACCAAATCCTAGTCCCATCCCTTGCAATCTTCCAAACAATAGTACTATTTGCCCATGTTTCCCTGACTAGTACCGCAATGCCTCCACTGTGCTTTCGAACGACAACCTATGGAGTCACAGGCCTGGCAACATCAAAACTGACGCGCTCCCAAGTCCCAAGTTAGCCCCAAGTCGGGGCTAGGTTGTTCAAATTGCGGAACTTCTGGGACTCGGGGCACGCTCCCAGCTTCCAACACTGAAGGGGGTGAGAGGGGCATGCTGAAAGCTCCGGGATAGACTAGGAAGAGGGACAAGCTTACTCAATTACACGGTCCTGCATCCAAATCTAACCAACAAGTTGGTTAAAACTCATTCTGCACCCTTTTGGTGTTAGGACAAGCCACGGGCTACCTTGGACTCACTTGACTCACCACGGCCCAGACTCAGGGGAAGCCACCACCTTCCCCCATATAGTATTCTCTGCAGCTCTCCGCTGCACTTGCATCCAAATGGCTCTTTTTCTCGGGACTCCCAAAGTGGAGTCCCGAAATTGTCCCGGTTTGGACTCTCGGGAATTTGGACGCTCATAACTTCTCACCTCGAACTTGGATATATACGAGGTATGAACCAAAGTTGTAGCTCTCTTCAAGAGCTTTCCAACGGTGTGTCGCACTCCCCCTGCACGCACCAAAATTGGGTCGATTCCCGACTTTTAGTGGTCGGGAGTCAAACTGCCAGTTTGACTCCCGGCCCTTCTTTCGACCATAACTTATGCTGCAGATGTCCAAATGGCTCATGAGAGGCCATTTTGGACATCTACACTTCAAGAGATTTCCAACGGTATAAAGAACGTCTCAATGAAAGGTGTTTTGACCCCTACAATCACGCTCTGAGTTTTTGGGAGTCCTGGAGGACTCCCAAGTCCCATTTTTGGGAGTGTGAGTGGCAACCTCACAACTCCCTCAAAGTGGGGTTGCGACAAAAACAACAGAACCTCGGTAAGACCGGGAATGTATCGCTCGGGAAGTGATGTGTTTCTGTCAAAGCAACAACGTCAACATGTTGAAATAGGTCAAGTAGATGTTCATGTGTTTCTAGCTTTGTGATAGCGGCCCCATGGATGTTCCATAGGCACATGCGCAAGTCTCTTTGGCCCCCGCCCCCCTATGTAGTAGGAGAGTTTACGACTTTGTGGTTGATGTAGAGATCGGCCCCATGCCAGTAGACCCATTTGCCAGCCTCTTTGGCCTCCTTGAAGGTGGCCCAAGTAGCTTGTTTCTGGGCCTACTGAACGGGGATCAGGTCCTCGTCGAGCCCAAGCTGAGTGCCCTGCAAGCCTTTGCGAGTGCGCAGCACTGTGAGCTTGTCGTGTACCGATGTTAGCGTGATGATGATTGTCAGTGCCTTATCAGTGGCCTTATCTAGTCGCCCCGACGGCATCTGCCGGTGCACCTTTTGCACCTGCACACGGTCAACAACCTTCAACTTGTTGAGTAGCTCCGTCTACACCAACTCCATAAATTGTTTTGAGGTTTCCCCCTTGCTCATGGTCAACCCGGTGACCCAGATGTTTGCCTCCCTGGCCTTGACCAGGTCAGCATTTGTTGCCCGATCCACCTTGTTGGCAACCTTGTCAACCTTCCTGCCCACGATCTCCTTCCACTTCTCCCCACTGTCCTGCATGGTATCAAAGCTCTTAGCCATCTCATCTACTTTATTTTGTAGTGTTTCGACTTGGCTAGTAATGGTCACAATCTGAACTTCCATTGCTGGAGCCAGAATGTTTTTCACAACCTGCTCCATAGTGACCTCAATAGCATTGTGCACATCCTGTTTCGTCACCACATCGGCCCTAGGGACCATGAGATGGTTGACGATGGCTACTGCAGCGGCTGCCTTGCTGGTCTCGACAAGCTTGAGGTTGTAGCATGTACAGAGCGCTTGGAGTTTAGCTGCTTGCATCTCCATGATTGTTAGCAAGTCCTTGTTCCATTCCTATGCTTTAGCGTCAAAAACCGTGGCATTCGTCATTAACCAAAACCCTAAACCCTAAACCCCTTTACTGATCCACTATTCAATGTTGCTTGTAACTACTATTGCTTGGAAGAATCAAATTAGCGTGAATGGATCTGGATTCCCCGCCCAACTCTAAGCTTCACAACAAACCAGGTAAGTAGGTAACTGAAGCTTGTTACAACTAGATGAACAGCAAACCCTAATTTTGTGTTGCGAGGAATTGCAGCAACTATGTTGAAAACTCAACCCAAAGGAGAAGCTTTAAAATTTGGAGCTTTAGGTGTTCCATTGATTATGGATGCTCATCAGTATGTAGCCTTGGCTCACGGGCCGGATGTGGAGGAAGCAGTCGGAAAAGAAGAGGAGAGTAATAGTAGTAGTTGCTGGTTAGGAGGAGTGTTGTGTCAGTAGGTCATGAGGAGTCGTCAGTTGCTACTGAGCTGCCATATTCTTCCTCCCACACCACAACGCTACTCCTCAACCCCACCAAAGCAAGCGCGGCCAACAAAACTCACTAGTGTAAGTTCTGACCTCTACCATACTTGAGGACAAACTAACTCAATAGTGTAAGCTCTGACCTTTACCGTACTTGAGGACAAACTAACTCACTAGTGTAAGTTCTGACCTCTACCACTTAAGGATAGACTAACTCACTAGTGTAAGCTCTGACTTTGCCGTACTTGAAGACAAACTAACTCACTAGTGTAAACTCTAACCTCTGTCGTACTTGAGGACAGACACAGGTTGCACGAGCGCTGCGCTCTATCCTCAGGCTATTGTTCTGCAGAGAATATGTCCTTCGTCCTCACTAAGTCGTTGTCTCCTTCCGTCGTTGTTGCTGCATTGTGGTTGTTGTTGCTGCCATTGTTGCTCCTGCTCCTCGCACTCTGCTTTGCTCTATTCTGGAGGCTTGATAGGCGAAGAGCTTCCGCAATGCTGCACTTGCAATTCTGAACCAAACCTCCAAAATCTTGTCATTGTCCTCCTCTTCAGTCCATCTCCATTTCTATACTCTTGTCACCGACCGCATCTTCATGACTTGTTGTCCCAAGATTTTTTGGTCTCGATTCCTACACTATAGTGGGCCTAAATCTTTTCTAGGAAAATCACCATCTAACCTTTTTTTGGGGTGAAAAATAGCCAAAAGATAACATTGTTAATGACATGTCCATTTAGAAATTAGGGCCCTAAAAGTGACACTATCGCTCTAACACCATGTGACACCATTGCCACAACCCCAAATCCTTAACATGTAGGTCTTGCCATTTTCACTAAACCCTAAAAAACAAATTTGCTAGTAGGGCTACCATCATTGAGGAGCTCTTCACCACCTAGCCTATTAGGGTGCACTTTAGTTCATTAAGAACAAGCCATGTATGTTCATCTACTTGTCACCAACATTATAATGTTATTTGATTTGCACAATTGAAGTATTGGAAGCTAGAATGGTTGTTGGTAGACTATAAAATTTAATTTTCATGAATCCTCGATTATGGCCACTTCATGGATTCTAAGAATTTATGGTTGATTAACGAGGCATTAAGAGTTAGGAAACTTCCAAAATCTAGGGTAGCAATGGTGTTTAATTTAACAATGTCTCTTGGGAAGCTAAAGGTGGTGGTGCACATCACAATAATTTGTTGAAAAAAAAACCATTTAGTTGGAGCTACATCAATTGTTCAATGTGGGAGCATTCTTTTTTTTTAAATTCCAAGCATGCACTCTTTCATATGTACATATTCTCGAAGTTCAAATGTAAAAATCATGTAAAATTAGAAAGGTTTCTTTTGTGTCTTTTTGAACGTGGGATTAGTGGGTGCAAATTGCAAAGATGTAATTCATTTTTTTGTTCTTTGTGGAGAACTTTTGTTTATCATAAAACATTTGTGGCCATCGTTAGACCTTCATTTGTTTTATCTTATGACCGGACATGAAATTCTTGTGAATTGAAAATAATTGAGTTGGCTTATCAAGTGTAGGAGGCTTATATGGAAAAATGCAACATAACATCCAATGATGAATGTGGAACTACATGCCTCCCTCTAGAGCACCATGAAAATTTGGTGCAATAATCAAGTTAAATTATTAAGAACATTTCATGTAGACCTATAAACATGGGGGGGGGGGATATTGGGATCTATCTAAGGATTTGTTTGCATGATGTCTAATGACATCTTGTCATTAATGTTGATAGATTGCACTTATGTAAATGACTAACAATCTTGTCCTTTGGAATTTTCTTGTATTTTACACAAATTGTTTTTGGTGAATTGGAAGTTTTTGATTAATTTTAAAATTCTACATAGTCTTGGTAGAGTTTATCAACTCCCTTGCAAAATATCTTACAAAATTCATCAAAAGGTTGGTTCACAAGTTTCACATGTATGTTTAAGCTTAAAGCATTTCATCAAAATGTGAAATCTTTGTTAACAATTTCATCAATGATTTATTTATTCATGAACTTCACGTTGGTGTTTGAAACTAAAACCTTTCTTGAATGTAATACCACCTACTACTACAAACTATTAATCATGGTTTATTAGGGTTTTAAGGTTTATATGCCACATATTTTTGTAACTTATTAGAGTTTTTAGATTCCAAAATGGTTGTTTTTAAGTCCTAAGTTTTGATTCTTGACTATTTAATGTTGAATGCTTGTTGTTGAATCCTAAATCTTGATTGCCATGTGTTGTAAATTTTTAGATCCATATCCTATGGGTGAAACAAAATCCACATCTTGAAAGTAAATAAGTTCTAAAACACCATATTGATCTTGCTTAGTAGTTTACATTTGGATTCTAAGATTGTATGTTGTCATGTGTTGTAAGTTTCTAGGTTTTAGAATTTAGATTCAAACTTCCAACTTCCAAGCTCCTAGTTCCTAAACTTGAATTTGGTTTGTTATAAATGCTTTGATCTTGCTTGTTCAATGCTTTATATATTCATTCTTGATGCTCATTGATTCATAGTGGTTTAACAATTTTGGATTTAAGATGATTCTTGATACTTGAAGGCTTCACTTTTAGGTACTTGATTCTTTATAACCTGCAAAATCCAAGTTCATGTAAGTCATGAGTTTCAAATCCTTGATCATGATTTGTTGTTTCTTTGCATTTGTAATTTTGAAAGGTTCACCCTTCAAATTTTTATATTTAATTCCTAACAAACTTAGATGTTCCATAATCCAAGCTCCTTAGTCCAACTTGCTACTTTTCATATTGTAAATTTTTTGATTTTCATTTGTTTATTGTTATAGCATAAACATGGCATTGTTCTAAACAACAACAAAAAGGACCATATCTTGATTCCTTTTTATGCACTAAGAAATGCACCAAAAGAAACCCTTGTCATTGCTAACATGGTGTTCAAATAGATTTTTGTGATTTTGCAAGAATTTATTTTTTGTATCTAATTCTTAAGAAATCTAGAAACTTTTGAGTCTTGAATCGTTATTATTGATTGTAATTTATTATAATATCTTTCACCATCTCAATGTTTCGCATGTTGGGGTGAAAGCATGGTAAAGTATACCAATTAATGATCCCTACCAACAAATAAAAGTAGATTTGGAATCTTTTGCATTTTAAACATTTTAGTCATGCCATAAATTTTGGTGTGTACTTATCATATTAATTAAACCATATATGATCATTTCTAATGTATAGTATTACTCTCACTAATTTATTTATTTATTGAAATTTTATTACTCTAGTTAATATTGCACATTTTCCAAATCAAACAATTCAAATGATGTATTATTAATATTTGAGCCATTATGCATCTTGATATACATTTTTTGGAATTTGACTTTTTGGATTATGACAATGTGAAGCCCTTCAAAAATAAGTTTTCCATAAACTCAAATTTGGTACCCAAAACATGTTTTTTTATATGAAAAAAGGTTGATACAACTTTTGAAACTTTCAAAAACTTCAACATATCACATTTGATGTCCTCATGTAGTTCAAAAGGATAATCTCCCAAGGCATCATCTACTCTCTAATCTACTTGTCACAAATTTGTGTTTTTTTTACCTAGGGCGACTGTTTTTTTGGTATATTTTAGCATGCTTTCACTTGTTGATTTTTTAATTTTGATGTTCATTACTTGCATTTTAAAAATATATAATTAGATTCAAAAATCTAGTCCACTTGGGTGTTTTTATTTTTTGAAGGCTTCATCTTTTATGTATATTTCTTAAAAGCTTTAAAATTAAACTCTTAAATTTTGATGATGATCATTAATTCTTATTTCTTTCATAATCATCTATTGTTGTTTGAAAGTTGAAAATATTTTGATCTTTTATCACATGTAAAAAGTAATTTTTTCAAGTTTTTCAAGTTCATTAATTGGTATTTTTGATTAGTGAAGTGTCCATTTTGACTAGAGGTTCAATGTATGAATGTTCATTGTAATTTTTAATTGATTGATTTGATTACATGTCAAATAGGGCAAAAAATGATATCCTTAGCTAAAATTGCAAATAGGTGAATTAGTTAAATCAAACATTTAATCAAGTTGGACAAACAAAAAAAACATACTTGGTCAAGATGGCCATTGGGTTTCTAGTCAAATGAGACATTTATTCAAGTTGAAAAAACAAAAATGACATCATACCTTTGTACTTAGGTACCATCATACCTACCAACCTACCTACATAGTTAGGTAGGTAGCTACTTAATAAGTAGGCACCTAATTGCCGTAGTGAGTTAAGTTGGTAGGTAATTTGATGGCCAATACACCTCCTACTTGAGTTAAGTTAAGTTACACACTGCATTATTTATTAATTATGGTATCTACTTACATGAGTTTACAATATACAATATTGCAAGATGTCAAATAAAAAAGTTGACAAAAATTAATAACTTATGAAGTTGTAGTCCATTGGTAAGGATATGGTTTGTCAACATAGAGGTGAGGGGTACAATTCCTAATTTTTACAACCTACGTTTATGTTTAGGGGGCTATGTTAGGTATGTTAGTTTGGGAAATTATATTAGGTAAACTAAATTGGGTAGCTTGGTTGGGTAATTAGGATAAGTAGGTTATATTGGGTAATTAGGCTACCACAAGTATCTACCTACCTACCTACCTACCATTGTAACTTTATTTTTGAAATAAAAGTGTAAACTTGTATGTTATTTTGATTAATCAAATGATCCATTGCTTCACAAGTCAAAATGACTAATCAAAAAAATTTGTCAATAATGACCACCTAGTGACAATATACATGTTAAAATCAACTTTTCCAAAATGACAAAGGGTTTTTTTTTATAGCTATCTAAATAGGGTGTCTTTTGATTAAAATTTCAAATCAAAGAAATTTGATTTTTTACTACTATATCATCTAAGGGCATATGCTTTTAGAACTTGATCATTGATCCTTGTTTTTTTCAAATGTACAACTGCCATCAATCCCTTGCAGATTCCCAAGAATTTCAAGTTCAAACCAATCTATCTTGTACTTTCATTGTTCAAGATGAAGCTTGTCCATCTTCTTCATCAAGACATTGTGCTTTTATTTCTTTTGATGAGAAGTCACCAACAACAAGAAGCTCGTGAGGACCTATTTAAAAAGATCTTAAAAAGAAAAGGAAATTATATGATGGATCAAAGAAGTTTCAAAATGTTTGGATAATGCACTTACCACTTGAATTAAATTTGTGATCAATGAAAAGGGTGTCATGCACCAAATTAGATGTAAAATTTGCACATCTATTGAAGGAAAAGAAAAACTTCTAGCTCCAAAGTTAAACAACTTGGTGAAAAATGTTGGACAATGGAAATGTCTGGTGTCCCAACTAGGTGTTTATGTTGGTTCATACTATTTCAACAAGAATTTAGTACATATGAAGAATGAACATGTATACATTATTAATTCTTGTATTTCCATCTTGACCAACTCCAAATTAATGTCCCTTTTGATTAGAAATAAAAATGTGTAATTTGCTATGATCTATCACATTTTGGCCCATGGGTGGGCATATGATTGATTACAAAGGCTTCCAAGCCTTGTTCCAAATGTTGAAAATAAAAAGTTAGTCCAAAATACATTGGTATGATATGGTAGGTTAGGGCATGGCAAAAATCATGCATATTGTTTTGTTGGAAGTTACCAAAGCTGCTATTTCCATTGATGAATATAAAGTTATGACAATTAACAACAATTAGTGGATCTCAATTTACACTTTTACATGGTCTAGGGGTGGAAGAGGATTTCCATCCTCCTTTGTGTTGAAACAATTCATGTGTTTTCCACATCTAACAATATTTTCATTTGTTGGTTAAGTTTTTGTAGGACTTTGGTGGGTTAAGGTTGGATGATTTGGGAAGAAAGATGGTTAGTATGGGTTGCAATGGCAATATCATTTTCCAAGGCAATCAAACATGTGTCACATTTCTATTCAAAAAAAAAGTTGCCCTTTTTTAAAATGGAGTTCACTATTTTCCCCACAAAACAAACTTGGACGTGTTCATTTTTTAAGAACTAAATTTGATGCATTGACTCAAATCTTTGTTGCAAGATTTATATGCATTATTTGCTCACAATTCAAAGAAGTCTTGAGAAATCCACAAGCCTATTAACCTTATCAACATTAAAAACAACAAATTTCTTCAAAATGTCAACATTCCATGGATTTCCATGGCCTCTCAAAGCAAAGAGGGTGTTTGCTAAATATTGTTTTTTGATTGTCAAGATGCAAGCTAAATTTGTAAAGAGTGAAGTTGCTTTGAAGAACTTGAATTCATTATGTGATGTTGAGTTCATTTTGGGGTTGCATTGTATATTGCCTTTGCTTGAGTGTGTGCATATGTTGATAAAATTTGCACAACATAAGGATGTGTTTATTTACAACTTTATGGACATTTTCAAGCCTACCCAACAAGACTTGTTCAAGTTCTACTATGATCCCTTTACTAAGTATGAAGATCCAACATTTGATGATTTCAATTATCTTCTCACTTTATCCAATGACACATTTCCCATGAACTAGTTTTTTAGTTTCCATGATGGTGAGGAAGAAAATTTGTATAAATTGCATTTTTATTTGTTGGAGGCAAATACCTTATTTATCAAACTAATAATAATGACCTTCTATCGGTTTTTAGCCTATCACCAAGGATGCTTTCAACAAGGCTACCACCAAGGTGAAAGATGAGTGTGAGAGGGCAATTTAGCATCTTGTTACAAAGCTTGAATTGCACTTCCCAAAACATGAGGTTATGATAACATTTGTTGTAGTTTATCCACAATTTAAAGCTATGAAACCACAACATGCAAAAAGATAATTTTCACACTCATTTGATTATTTTGAAGGCAATCTTTTTGTACCCGTTGAAAGGTGGGTGATGGTGGCAAAGTTGTGTTAACCTTTTTTCTACTCACAACCTTGATTTGCATATGTCTTTTTTCAAAATGACAATGGTTCATAAATTTGAGGCAATCTTACACAAAAAATAGAACTAAACCTAATTACTAGCCTTTAGCATAAGATTTTCACATTTGCCACCTTCAACCATAAGCTCTCGGAATACTTTAATTTGGTTAAGATTGACATTGTCCAAGTGTTTGGGTCTATTGAAGATGAACAAATTTTTAGCACTATCAACTTCATGAAAACAAATAAGATAAGGTCTTAGGATTATGTCATAGTGTTGATTTGTAACTTGTTTGTTTTACAAATTGGATTATTTTCCTAAGTTGCTCTAATCATTTTTTTTTACATTTTGTATATCAAATTGTAAAATTGTAAGGTCATGGTAGAATTTCAAAATCATGGCATATGTTTTGGAGCCTAGATGTTTGTTTATGTTTGTTGACATTTTGTTGCGAAGAAAAGTCAATACTTGCATTTTGTTTTTGGACAATGATTTTGCAATTGATGAAGAGGAGTCAAAATCCAATTGATGCCAAGAATGGCATTGATGACTCATGAAAATTTAGGAAGCCAAAGCAAAGAATAAAAAAAAGCAAATTGACATTTCAATTTCTTGTTGACCTCTATTTTTTGTAAATGTGTTTTTTTGCCCCATTTAGAGTCCAAAGGTTCTTGAATCCTTATGTTTTTATTTGTTGTGTTGTGTTTGTCAAAATGATGATGCAACCAAAGTAAAAACCAAAAAGGTTTTTTTTGTTTTTCTCTTTTCATGGTTATGGTTTTACTCAAACTTTGAGGTGCATTATCATTGTTAAGGTGCAATCTTCAAAGAAGAAAATCACAAAAAAGGTATTTGTTTAATCTTTACTTTTTAACATATTGATTTTATTTTAAACTCAAAGGTATAGGCTTGTTTTCTAATTGGTTTTTGGGTGTAGGTAGGGCTTGAGCTATAATGAGCAGCATCCCTTTGGGTTTGGGACCTTCAAATCCCCTTCAAGTAATTTAGGATTTAAATCTTCTTCATTCAAATGTAGTTCTTATGATTATTATTAAATAGTTTATTTTTCAATTGATTCCTTCCATCTCTGTGCCTTCCATCCATATGCAAGCGTAAAGTTTTTAAAAAAATATAAAACACTTATAAGTTGCTACTTGGAACTTATAAGTGGTCACTAGGCGAGCTTATTAGAGTCTAAGGTTGCACATTTGCTTGTATTAGCTTCTTGTTCGTACTTTAGGTAGTCAAGTCCTCTCTCTTTACAATAACCTTGTAGCCAAATGCACTCCCTTCCCAACCCACATGTTGCCAATGTTTTTTTATCTCACTTACTATGACTTTAACCAATCTGCAAACATTTACAAGTGAAAATTCATCAACATAGTGACTTTTAAAAGTAAAAATTCGCAAAGGTAGCTTTAGCTCCACAAAAATAAATAAATAAATAAATAAAAACAAACCAACTATGCTAAGTTAACTTGATTTGTGTAGCCACATTTGCAACTAGCTGGACTTGAAAAAAAAAGAACAGCATGACTGCTGTTACCCATGCTCCATAGCAAAAATGGGAAAAAAAAATACTACTAGGGATAGGCACATTTAAAGATACCATATTCGAACAAAACAAATGCTTGACAGGGAAATCAATCTTTTTCACCCTATCCCAAATTCCAATGTAAATTTCTAATAATTATGCCTCATGACCTATGTATGTATAGGTTAATGATAAGATACACATTGTGCTTTGTGATGGGTAAAGCTCACTGGTGCTTGCAGACATTCTCAAGTGGAAGGCACCATTCAGCTACTTGTCCTACACCCCTTATTTTGGGAATTCCCGCACCGTTGGGCTTTTGTAATTTCACATGAGAACTAGTAGAATTCTATTAGTGTGTGTGCAGGCCGGCTCTTACCCTCGGTAAACTTTCTGCCTCAACAAAGGTTGACGTCTTAGGCATAATGTTCCTCATTTTAAAAACTTTGTGCAGACAGTTTCATCCGGTCTTTTGTTGAGGAATTTTTAATGCAGCCAAAGTGGTGACCGTCTATATGAAGATGTAGAAAAAGTGGCAATCATTGCTAGTAAGATTTTAGCCAAATCTGGCTGTAAACCAGATATGAAGCATAAATTTTTAATCATCCTCCTAAATTTCTGGTTACTTATTGGAACCAAATATACCAATCTGGCGATTTTTTCCCTTTTTTTTCCTGGCAACTGGCAACTGAAACCCCCAAACTGACTTGATTTTCTAAAATTTTCTTTTCTTTTCTTTTGCCAGTAAAAGAATAGGCCGATTCCCTTCTCTCCTCTCAAAATGAATCATAGCCATCCATTTGCAAAAGAAAAATTCTCCCCATTCTTTATGCCAGACCATAAGGACATGGAAGGAGGCTGTTTTGGGAGTTCAGTTCTTGGTTCCAGTGTAATTTTCGTCCCTAATTTTTGTGATATCAAAAAATTAAAAAAAAAGAGCAAAATTAGTTGAATCTAAAAATTTAAAAAATCCAAAATATTCCCCATTGCCTGGTCGGCTCCTGCCTTGACCTGGGCTCTTATTACTCCAGGACACCTATTGTTAATCCTGCTCGTACTAGGCAGGAAGCAGTCACAACTCACAGAAAACACTTGATGCACGGATGATAGGTATCTGGGCGGCCAAAAGCCACGCTCAGGTCTGCAAGAAGGATGATAGGTATATGGATGGAATCATGGGCGGCCACAACCCAGACTGCCTGCAAGAAGCTGCAATGATCTTGGTCCTGATTAACTGGTTCCTCTAAGCTCTTATGATTTCGTGCCAAGTCAGACGGCCTCTTTGGATGTTTCGGTCCGTTTTTGGGGACATGAGTGGAAACGCTGTCTTCTAACGTAGTCCAACCATGTGCAGCCAGCTCGTGGACATCCACGACATGACAGCAAGAGCGGCGCTGTCACGTCATATCAGTACCAACTCAAACGGTTAAGATCAACAGTGACTATTCACATGGATCGCCTTGATGCCTTCAAATAAGTTTCGATCCGCACGTCCAGCTTCTGTGCCTGATCTTTGGTCGTCGCGCGCTCTTCGACAAGAGTGTGAGCTCAGTTCCTCGATCGGCGCAAACCCGCATCCTGCATCCTGAGCATTTTGTTTTACATTGCGCTCACATTATTTGCAATTTGAATGCGTAGGTGTTTCTAGATATGTCATTACTCGGCGTACCCTACTCGCATCCATTCTGCATTCACGCATTTACTTAAGTCCATGCACATGTCCATCAAATGTACATCATACTTTGAGCAACTTCACCCATACTCGGCATGTGGCCCTGCAACAGTATTTCTCCCATCCAAGATTATTTATTTCCAAGCTCTCACCCTTTCAACCCTAGAGTAAAAGGTCAGAAGTCAGAACCTACTCATTACAAACCATCTGAACCAATCAATAGATTTGGCCAATCAAGAGCAGGTGTTAGATTGTGCTGTGGCTTTTGCCAGCCTGAGGATATTGAAAAAAAATGCTAAACCACAGTCATTTAATTAAACCTGTTGGGCAAATTTTTACTGATTTTCATCCACAGTATGCTGTGTAGTTTGATACATGACTCCATTGTTTGCCAATGGATATGCCATGCCTGCAGGTGGTTCTGCTGGATGGTCGTTTAACAGAAGCGACAGGCCGCTTGTTGCAGCTGGCTTATTAGTATAATTGCATTCAGCTGCTAATGTCGCGGTATAGCATTATTGTCACTTATTTTTTAGGAACCTTCCTTATTCCACCCATCTTAACTATGCACATAGATCACGGTGGTATGCACATTGCAAACCGCCATAAGCTACTTAAGGAGCTCATGGTAGCAGTCGTTGTAGAACTGTGGTATCATGTGAGAACTAAATCTGGAGGCGAGAGCTAGCTACAATGAATGTTCGTTGAATTGCATCATGCAGCAAGCTTCAGCTGACGAATTCATGATGGTGCGAGCTGGTGCGACGGTATTGACTTCGAGGCAGGTCCTTTGTTCCTCTCCCTCAAAGGCTTCCAACACGGAGGCTGGAATCATCCAGAATCTGTGTTGGAAACCTCTGCGGGAGAGGAAGAATCATCTGCTTTCTCTACTGTACCTAGTGTTGCCACTTATAACCTCATGACGCCTGCATCGAGTCCCGGTTAGGTCTGCAGATGCTTAGCTGGTGAGTTCGAACACTGCACGCAGTAGAGCCGCAGCAGAATGAGCTGAAGTCTACGAGCTATGGGGTCACGGTTCTTCATTGATCATCTTCGTAATTATCCCATTCCTTGCAGTATACTCCTCGCTTTTGCAGCCACTCGAATATTTACTAAGCAAGCTTCGTGCTTTTCTGTAGGACTTTGTTGATTACTGCTGATTTGGTGTTCTTTATGAAGTCTTGCTGGACGACAACAGCGTGAGGGGCAGAGGCGAGAGCTGAAATCAGTGGCAGGCGGTGATGAGTGGCTTGATATCATGCAATCGGTTTCTAATGCAGCTAGCATGCCCCTAGCTCTAGGCTAGGACTAATGGTTGTGACTTGCAGCAGGTTCATGATGAACTGAGCAGTTTTTTAATGTATTTTTTGGGTTTTTTTGTGATGTAGTTGATGTGGCGATCTTCCATAACACAATTTAGCCATATGAAAAAATGAAAGTAAAAACATAGGCTACTAATTAAAAAGTAAAAAGTAAAAACATACGTGTAGATCTATTGCGGGGTACCTACTGGAAGTGAATATAGAATTGGAGATTTTTTTTTAAATAACTCTTTTTCAAAGACTTGGTGATTAGAAACTCCAAAAGCCACTTATTTTTTCACCACTTTGAAAAAAACTTGCCAACTAGAAAAAACATTGGATGTAGGTTTGGCAAAGACCTCACAAAATCAGAAAACAACTGAAATAGATCGTGAGGGAGGAGCAACTTATTATTAGAAAAGGGAAAGAATTTGTGGTTCATAACAAGCTCAGAGAATATCTGTAGTGTATTTGGTGGGGGAATTATTTAGATAACAGGACTTACATGAACTAGTCTGTGAGAGCCTTGGGGTTGGGGATCTTCCGTGGAAAAACCTTGGTTTAAAGGTTTTTAAGCCATGCATGTTCAAACACATTTATGTGAGTTGTTATATTGGGGAAGGCATCAGGGTTCCTACTGTGGACCTCTCAGGCTTTGCTCTTGGGTACCATAGCTGGAACCCCTGGACATAGGTGCCTTCCCCTATACTTTATAAGTAGGGTAACTCACTCAGAGTCAGGTGCTCCAAAGTCAGTGTGCTTGAGATGGGTATTAGGGGAAAACAATGGAGCAAGAGGTCATTTTTCACGACTTGGCATTAATACGAGCATTGCACACAAAGCTAGTGCATTTTATTGTCAGTTCCAATAAGTGCAACAATGGTCAACAACCAATGCTTCTGAACAATTCTCAAATAGCTAATGCACATGGTCTGTGTTGTTTTGCTTGGGCAAGGAATAATTGTGTTGCTAAGGCTTGTTATATCTCTTCCTTGTGCAAATTGATGTGATTTTTATTTTTTTTAATATTCATATTGGATTAATTTGCATAATCTGTTTTAGAATCTTTGGAATTTGCACAATAAATTAAAAGGTGAAAACTTGGTATCAAAAGAATAGATGAAATTTGCATGATGGATGAAAATTTGATAGGAAAGTTACACACTTGATGAAAAAGTTGAGGAATTTCATAGAAAGGATGTGAAATTGTGGAAAAAGGCTGCATATCAGATGAGAATTTACACTACAGTTGAAAAGTGAAAATTTTGATGTTTTACAATGAATGAAAAGATGAAGACTAAAGGCCACAAGTTGAGTTCAAGTGAAACATTTATCCATTTTGTAACCTTATAAAAATCCCAAGACATTGCAACTTCCTTGGATGTTATCCCTGGGGAAGCATAGCCAATCTCTTAGGAAAAGCCTTGCCCCCCAATTCCCCTTCTTGGTTAACTTTTCTAGACCTTTCATTTGCAACTTCGCTAGGGAAATGGGACTAGGGAATTTGGGACAAGTATTCCTTTTTCAAAATCATTTTTGCAAACTGACAAAGAATATTCACAAAATAATCAGTGGTCAAGACTACTGTTGTATTTAATTTGTTGCTTTTATTTAGTGCTTGCTGAATTCCAAGCCATATGCAAACCTAAATTTTACACAAGCTAACATAACAATACTCAAATACATTCTGGAGCCTAGGGAAAAGCTCAAAGCCATGAATTTTATTGGGATAAGGGCCCAGGTGAGGCAAAATTGAGGCAAGTACAATTTTAGTAAAGCTTAGGTCCTAAGGCCAAGGGCTATAAATTTACAGTCACAAAAGGCAGGCCATGTTACACAAATTGCCATGTATTGGATAATGTGACATACATTACATGCATTAGTAACTTTGTAAATGTGTCTGCGAAAGTTCTCATGAATCTAAATTATTTTACTTTATTTTAAGGGCTAATCTTCCTAAGAACACTAAGGGCTTAATAACATATTTCAGATTCAGAAACTTTTATTGCAAGAATATCAAAAGGTGTGTAGTTAAGATGGACTGATTTTTTCTTTTACAAAACACAACTAAGGTTACTAATGGGATGACAATTTTATGAGAGCTGTAGTATGAACTTGTGTACATTATGGAATTAACATAGACATATATTGAAATCAAAATTTTGAAATTAGAAAACATGATTCATCAAAAACTTTGGTGCTAAATAAATAAAATCATAAGTTCATATTTTATAGGATTATTGACTTGTTGGAAACAAACAATATTGCAATCTTGATCTGCAAGATCTCTCTTAAATGACATTTTCTATTCCTTTGCTTTTACTTTTCTCTGAGTTAATAATCATGATGATAGAGGAACTTTGAACATAACTAATACTATTTTTTTTTTTTTTTAAATTTTAATGCAATTACTAAACCCACAAAACAATAACTTGTTGGGACCAAGATGGGTTGGCCTTTTAAAACTTAATGAGCTTCTTCTTATGCTCAATGGTCATTTGTGAATCATTCTTTTTATTAAGGTTCGTTGTTCCTTCCCTACCCAAATTCTAATCAAGTTGATCACCACATTCAGTGCACAACCTTGTATAGAGGGTCAAGCATAAAATGACTTCGACAATAGTTCCTGCTTTCATAGGTCAGATTTTCACAGCAAACGCAAACAAGAATATGTAACTCCTTCAAAAGGCAAGGAAATTCGACATATTGAAAGAGCTTGAGATCTTGTTAGATCCACAAATCTAAAGTTCTCAATGTTGATTGCACATAGGGCCAAATGATGAAGTTACAATACAAAGGTGGGGACCAAAGATCACACATGAGATAAAATCAAGGACCTAAAAATGGAATGATGTGCGACAGTATAATGCTTTGATTTTCTTCGGAATGAGGAGGATGACCTCATGAAGAAAGAAGAGATCATCTTGAAAGAGGACCAAATGTGTGCATGAAGACTTGAATTAGACACAAAGAGGAATAAAGGGATTCATCAAATTTCAATTTGCTGCCATCTCACACCCCGATATTTTCAATTGGAATGACATGAAGCTTGGATCCAGATTGGACATGCCTCTACAACTGAAATGTTTGGGTCCTTTTTTATATATAAAAAAGAGGATTTCAAGGTATAATTAAAATCATACTCAAATGAAGGGAGTTTTGATGTTTTTAAAGCTTTGTGTTGTGTGAAAGTATCTCACCTTATTATGGTTGTTCTATTATTGAATGGCATATTATAGGTTTGTGCTTATAAAGTTTTAAATGCATCTTTAGGATACCATAACAATAAACTAGTAGGTGCAAAGTTCATTAACATGGCTTGAATGACCCAACACCCACCGATGTACCAATTGAGGATGAAATCCCTTCAGGCTTGTTTGGGATGAAATCTCACCTAGCCATGTTGGGGTGTTGGTGGGTTTAAGGGCCCGATAAAAAGAAAAAATTGTGACTTGTGTTTTTTCTCCCTACATGCCCTTTTCTGGCCCATGTACCTTTTGCTTGAGACCGACCTACCTACCTTTCCTTTTGAGTTTGACCTACCTTCCTCTCTCACTTTTGCCATTGCCCCTCAATAATTATGCTCATTTATTTCTCTTGCTTTCACATGTGTTATGCATGTGTTTTTTTCTTTGATTAACTTGATCCTTCTTCACACTATTGGTTTGGAACATGAAAGGAGTGTGCTTTGAATGTGCTTCGAAGGAATGTTGACCTCCAACTCCATCATTCCCAAGGTAGGCCAAACGTCTCCACTTTCATGTGTCTTTGATTCTAAGTGTGAAGCTTTACACATTATTTCTTTTTCTATGCATTTTGCTATTTTGGGTGACATGTTCGTTCCTTGTTTTTGGCTTACACTTGTGCCAATTTATTCCTTTGCACTTGTTTTCTTTCATTTTATGTGTTTATTATATGTTGATCAACATGTTCCTTTTTTGTGTTTTTAACTTGTGCTTGTGTCGATTTAGTTTATGTTTATTACCTTTTCACATTTTCTTTTCCTTTCTATAGGTTTTGGAGCATAGGAGGAAAAGATCGAAAGAAGTTGGAATTAAACTCCATTGCTTCCTCCTTCCCTCAAGTAAAGTTTGAGGAATCTTTGTGTTTCTTTGTCCTAAGTGTGAAATTTTTAACCTAGTTTTTTTTTTTTTTTTTTTTTTTCTTTTTTTTTTATTTTTTTT
>Ga0116227_10009167_pt1 | contig 18120 bp, 9 predicted proteins | sample S1TSphgellanicum_FD_89693 | JGI IMG/M metagenome (GOLD analysis project Ga0116227, IMG submission 89693) | Host-associated microbial communities from peat moss isolated from Minnesota, USA - S1T2_Fb - Sphagnum magellanicum MG | ecosystem: Host-associated > Plants > Peat moss > Unclassified... | reverse complement strand
GGGGGGGGGGGTTGGGGGCATGTATGAATAAATTCACTTCCACCCATTATGTACATTTTTGTTTAAATAAGGTGTCAAGTAGTTTTTTATATATTTTTAATATTTTTTAATTTATATATTTATTTTATTTAAGTAATTTTGTGATGTATTTGTAATTTTTTATTGGTAATTTCATTCATAAGAACATGGTGCCTGAAATGGCCATGCACTCTATTATTGTTCCAAAATTTGATTATCATCCATACCGAACAATTCACATTGATCATCTAGTACAAGGGCAGCTTGAATAATATATGTATATCCAATAATTAGTTAATTAATTTATTTTGAAGATTCCATTTTGAAAATTAAAACATTCAAAAAATTCATAAATATTCTTTTATTTTGTTCACCAAAAAAATTTTGAAAAAATCATAATAATATTTATTTATTTATTAATTTTCAACATTTCTGAAAGTATTATAATTAGGCTAGTGTCAAAGCTGCCAAGGTTAGGCTACTATGGTACCTTTTATCTCTGTTGACTACCTAATGAAGAAATTGGAGATTTTCATCCCTTCCCCTCCCACTTTCCCAAATCAAGTATTAACAATTCAGGGCACATCCATCCTCATCTAATTTGACTACTGAATGAAGAAATCTGGAAACTTTCATCCCAACATAATTATGAAATATGGCAATTGGATAGAACCCATCCCCCCCAAATGAGTTTTAAATTTGGCAATCCAAAAGAACTCACTAAGCTTGACTAAATGAAAAATTGAATGAAGTTAGCCAGCCTTTTTAGTGTTGAAAAATTTCATCCTTATAGTTTGTTAACTTATAGTGTGAAAACGGCGACCTTAAGGTTTATTTACACTTGGTTTGAAATAACTAGGTGGTAACTTGGTGTTATGAAATAGAAAAAGTGAGCATTCACATTTAATGTGCTAGCTAGCATAGAGCATGGTGTCATATGGTAATTCAATGATAGGAGCATGATTTGATGAAATCAAATCTTTCAAATTTTTAGATTTTGAATCTAGAAATTTATGTTAAACAAAATTATTGGAAATCACCCAACAAGTTTATATTTGTTACCTATTAACCCCCTTTCATCCTCGTGCCTCCTATAATGCATAGATAGAGGGTGTAACACAATGTTTTCAATGTTTTTTAAATGTGAAAAGAAGCAAGCAACATAAATGTAATTGTGAGAAAATTGTTGCATAGTTCTAAAATGTTTCTCAATTTTTAGTGTTAATAGTTCTATAAAAGCTAGCAACTATAGAACACGCATTATGGAATAGCTCAAAACCACAATTTCAAGCTATAACAATTCAACAAATCATTAAGAACATAAGTTTCGTTTACATTCTACCTCTTCATCATTACTTCCTTGCAATAATATACAATCCATTTTTGCAAAATAATTTTACAACTCGTGATTTGCTTCATCCCATTAAAAAATAATTGCACAAACATGAAACACAAACACTAGAATCATTCCTACAATCTTCAAGCATTGTTTCATCACTCCATCACTATCATCAATATTGTGCAAACCATTTCTTCTATTCATGATTCTACTTCAAATTATGAAAAACATCTACACAAAAATAAAAATAATTTTCAAAATGTTGTTAAAAAAGAACTAATCTCACCACATTTGTTCAAGATTATCAAATACTCATGATGAAAGCATTTTATCTTGAACAAGACAAATGTAAGAAACAACAAAATCTTAATTTGGTGTCAATGAAAATTCAATTGTAAAAACCTCAACAACCAAATTCGGAGTATACAGAAGTTCTAACATTAATTGAAGAAAAAACAAGAGCATATTGTTGTTGTTTTTTTTAATCAAGTATATTCTCATGATTAAATTCAAACAACAATAATGATGAGATGCAAAAAAGTTGGTACATGTGATGAATGTCACATGTAGGTTGTTCTCAACATGTAAAAGAATATACACACTTGCAAAGACAATTTGATGAACATTTAAGTACTTCAAAAGAATTTTAGACCACATGGTAAGAGTGATCCACAACAAAGAATACTAATCTTTGAGTTTTCAAGAAAAAACAACATTGCATTTTCCTCATTTATTTATGCACAAAAAATGTATATGACAAGATGAATGAGTTTTTGAACAACAAATCGATTTACCAACCTCATCATGTTAAAGATTTGATGGATGACTTGAGTAATGTATATATACTAATGGAGGACTAAGAGGAGGTCTCCTCACCCTACAAGATCCAATCAACACCAAAGGAGACAATCATGTAAAAAATTGTGATGAATCAATTGAATGTTCAAAACTATGTAGACCCAATAATTCATTTGAGAATAACTAGATGTAGAACATGCCATTTCCCCCAAATTGCAAAGACCATGCCAACATCCCCATTCCCAACTCTATAACAAAGAATGCCCAATACCACCCCCACAAGTCACACAATACAATTTCATAGCTTGACTTCAATTAACAAGAAAAGATATGATTTTGAACAATTAGTTGGGAACACATGTATCAAAAGAAATTATTTCTTAACTCACAAAATAAGGTAAAACCAAGACAAAAACCAAGTCAATTTTAATTTTTTTGACTCTATCAATCAATTAACAAGTCTCATCATCGATTTCAAACAAATAAAAAACACAAAAATGCATATTAATGTACAAGCAATTGGACTACTACATGTCAAGAATAAGGAAATGAACACATGACAAATGGACTTGACTTATGCCATTACCAATCCCATGAATGGGGCACAAATGTCATGAGATTAACTTTCACAAATCAAAGCAATGCAACATTATAATTTGTGCATAGCATAACACCCATTTCCATACCCACATGCCAAAACCTAATTCTACCCAAAAATCCTTTCAACTATTGCACATCCCCAACAACCATTTAGGAATTGCATGTTAGAGATAGATTCTATTGAGAAGGTCAATGAGAAAAAATAAGCATACATGGAAACTAGTAGAATTACTATTCAATTCTTAACTTTTGAGATGACAACAATAAAAATGAAAATGATTACATGAAATTTTTTACTAGGCTTCAATTGGAGTTGAACAGTGACATTACATGCATGTTAGATTTTATAAAATAAACTTTAAAGAATAAGGTAAAGGAACTTGACTCAATTCATGTGAAAATATTTCACTAACAACCAAACTAAATGATGAATTAATTTTGAAATAAATTTTCGAAATATTTAAAGTTTATCAACTTGAGATTATTGGCTTTGAGTTGTGACCTTTGTTATCATTCCCGTGTGAACTTTCTACCAATTTTCAGTGTTTTTCCATGGGGGTGAATTTTTCACATCTTTTCAACTTAAAAATATATATTTTCGAAAAATACAATTGATTTTTGTGGAAAAATTGATGTTAATTTTTCAAATTATGAATTTTTTCAATTACTAGATTTCTAGTAAAGTTCCAACATAAAGTCAAAATATCAATTTTTAAAAAAAAAATTCATACATGGTTTGTAACCAAATTTGGCTAAATCTTCTTATCAATGATCACTATCTACTTCACAAAATTGGAGAACAAATAACATTGATTCTCATCCAACATATATCATACCTACAACTAAGGTTCAACATGTTTTAGCTGAATTTATTTTATTTTATTTTTAAACTTTAAAATAATTTGATGAAATGAATGAAATATTTAAATTATTAAATTAATTCAAAATAATTCCATTCTTGAAATTTTACATATTCATTTCTTTTGAATCATGCGTCAAAGTGTGTTTTCTTTGTGACAATGGATTTATTAGTGCTAATTGTTTCCACACCCATAAACATGAAAAAATTAAGCAGAAAAAAGGTGCAAGACTATTTAAATTATATAAATTTGAGCCAATCAGCAGCCACATTTTGTTCACTGAATCATCTGGAAATAAACAGGTCCAAACCCATTTAAACCCTAATGGATGGCTATATACTTCATCCAAACTACAATCTAGAGATCATCCAGTTGCTGTTGGTGTGCCTACATTTAAAGCTCCACCCACATACAAGTATGTAGGAATCTGTCTCTACCACATCCAAAATAATGTGCAAGTTATTTTTTTCATTCATTCTTTCACATGAAATAATAATTAATCAAATTTTATTATAATTATTTTATTGACCCTTATGGAGAGCAATGAATGTTATATACAAGTCCAAATTGGATTTCCTACTATTGGTAGCCCTAACTTCATCCAAATTATATGGTACAATCGTAGAGTTAAATTTTAAACCCGACTTGGGATTGAGGTACCTATCCTAAGCCATTTGATGTATGGTATGAGGTCCGAGGTTGAGGACATTACCAAAAGAAGGGCCAATGGGCGCCAAGAGCCAAGTACAAGCTCGTTTTTGGTAATGAGGGCCTTCCCAAACATAAAGGTCCGTCCAAGTTTTTCGTTGGATAAGATCATCCAAGAAATCACAAGGCGGATAATCTACAAGGATGAAAAATGAAAGATCCTTGTGACCTTCTTGGAAGAGCCCTCAACAATATATACTAAGCAAAATTTGATAGAAATATTCCGTGGGGTTCTAGTGACCTAATTCATAAACCCCTTACTTTGTGTCTTACACCTTAAAATTTAACACATATTTAATACTCAAGAAGGACTTGGGGGGGCCAACATTCACACATTTGTTTACCAATGACCTTCACTATTTCGAGGCTTCTAATTTTCCTAAAATTTTCAATTTTAAAATTTCATCCGGTAATCCATTTTTGTTCTCAATGCATTCATCCACATGTCATGGGAACTTGTGGATGTTATTTTATTATTATTATTATTATTATTATTATATTGAGATAAGTGTGAGAGGTGGGTGAGAAAAACATTATGAATGATGGACCAACCCAATGCTATAAAAGAAGATGGGCTCACACAACAAGGGTGATTACAAAAATCCAAGTTAGTGAATTATTGCACACAATTTAACAACTTGTCATAACTAACAAACCAAACTTCCCAAGTACTCTACAATGAAGAGGCTTCGACCTTGAGTCAAGCTTTTTGGAAGCTTTATAGGTATCGTTAACTTCCCGTTACCTAGCACATCAAGGGAACAATTTGATTCAATACTATTTTTCAATGGCGTTGCCTAGCATCAAGGGAACAATTTGATTCAATGCTAGTTTTCAATGGTGAGAGCGAATCAACTCCCAAAAATGCGTCATCATGGATGGATGAATGATGTGTCGACATGACACTTTTTTCATCGGGACTTTTAATCCAAGAAGAACCTCAAATGGGATTCCTTTCCTTGCGGAAAGGCAAAGGACGATTCCAAATTTAAAAATCTTACAAAAGTGCAAGATACCTATTTTTTTCTCCAAAAGGTACATTACACTTTTGTAAGATCGGTGGAATGAAAAACGGGAAATTCTGCCAAAGGAGGCGATTTCAAATACAAAGACTGAATTTGAAAAGTTCCTTACGAATAATTTCAAGAGCTCTTCATTTGAAAATGTCAGAAATGCACAATTTTTGGATCGCTTTTTTCTCCAAACCTGCCCCTAGGATTATGATTTAGGTTAATTTAGGTTAGTTGGGTTCATTGGATCTTATGGAAATTTTTATGGGAATTTTTAGTTTGACTATAAGGAGGTGTTGGCCCGGCATATAGGCTTGCACTTGATATTAACACTAGTATCAATAATGGTAGCGAGGACCATATGAGGGTGATATGACATGAGGCAATACCAACCTTCGGACTAGTACCCATGAGGCAATACCAACCTTCGGACTAGTACCCATGAGGCAATACCAAGCTTTGCACTAGTAGTACCAGCCCGGTAGGGACTTGATGTGGTACCAGCCTTGTACCAAATTTGAATAATGGTTTCAATAAGTTTCCAAGTGTATAGGGTGTACTTGCCTCATACCAGCCAAAAATCAGCCTTGAAGACTTCCACCCAATACGAGGACCATTTTAAAAATGGAATTTTGATTGACTATGTCGTAGCTCACATTCCTTTTGTCAAAGGAATTCTATTTGTGAACTTTATTCGTTGATGGGAATGTTCACTTTCTCCATACCTTATAATAGTAGGGTTTCTTTTATGGATTTTGTGATTTTGTGAAAGTGGTGATCATCCAGAAAATAATTTAGCCAAATTTGGCTACATATTAGACTTTTTTTTTAAAAAAAACAGAATCCTTATATGTTCTTGGCTACCTACTAAAACTTACCCCAAAAAATATGGCAATTTAAATTTTTTTTGAAATCTGGTAAATTTGGGTAGGTCAAAATCTGGCGAAAATTCATGAGTAAAAGAAACCCTGCCTTATAGGTCTTGGGTGAACTCACACTGGTACCATGGTAAAAACTAAAAACCCCAAAATTCATTTAAATTGCTTATAATTTTCTTTTTAAAATATCCCACACTTTGACAAAATCAGGATATCTGAGTCCAAATCTAACATTTCTTGGGTTTAATTTGGTTACTAAGAACCTCCCTCAAGAAGGTGAAGGTAATAGTGTGGATGCTGCTGATTGATCACCCAGGCCACCACAACTTAACACACATATGTTGAGATCAGTGTTGTGCGTGTAAATGGTTTGGGGACTTACTCTCTATGTAAGTGTAAATCCCATGATGAAATTTATTTACAATCTGAGTGAGTGTAAAATACACTCGGTGTATGTGTAAAATTGTGTAAATTTATATTATGTTGTGTAAAGCAGTGTAAAAATAAATATCTTTACATAATTTTACGCAGTTCAGTAAAACAATGTAAATGTAAAAAGATTTATTTCACATGACTATGTAAAACAATGTAAATATAAAACAATGCAAAAAATATGATTTTTACTTGAGGAGTGGAGATTTCATATTGTTTTGGATGATAAGCCAGCTAAATGGCCCATTACAAAAAAAAAAAAAAACTTATCAAAATATACACCCACAACTAATTCATATTACTTTGCAAGAAGGTATGGTCATTAAAAGTATAATAAAATTATCTATAAAGTAATGAAAACAACACTAAAACCCTGAGTTAGATCATAAATAGGGCGAAATTCCAAAAAAAAAACTTACCCCAAAAAAAGAAAAACATTAGCATTCAAGGGTGGGGGAACCTCAGTTTCTGTGGTGAACTGAGTTTCACCCTGTCTTTCGTTTTTCATTAGGGCCTTCCCTGTTGCTGCTGCATATATTTTCACTGCTCCTACTTGTAAACCTACTATCATTAGTCTTGAACCTTGTGCATTAAATGCTGATTTTCAGCATTTCATTCCCAGATCTAATAAAATTTTCTTACTTAATGGATACCCATGAAAGAAGGGTTTGGGGGTGAAAAGAGGCCCAAAGACAGACTTTACAGATAATTTTAATATTTACACTAACACGTCGCAAAACATTTACACAAGGCCATGTAAGTAAGTGTATTTGACAAATATTTACACTGGGCCTCTGTAAGTGTTAAAAATTTGAACATCATATATATATGGCTATTGACACTTACACACACAACACTGGTTGAGATTCCTTTTAGTCTTTGCCTTAGCACAAATTTTGATGTTCATGCTTCATGGTAGTAAAAGGCCAAAAGTTGTAGACTCGATACTTCAGCTGATCAAAAGGATCTGTTTGTTTGATTCTCTCAGTTGGTGGTGGTGTTCTTGGTGTTTGTAAAAGAGTTGAAGTGTAGTTTATAACAAACTCCAACTCTATTGTTACTATAGAGTCCAAGTTTCATACATTTCAATGCGCATGTGTGAATGTGGTCTTTGTGCAACTCAACGGTCACTACAATAGTACTATGTGCATGACAGACCAGTAGTGATTTTTTTTTCTCAAATTTGGGCAGCTGCCCAGCTGGGTTGCATAAAATAAAATCATATGTGTTGGTGCACATAGGTGAAAAAATTGCATTTATTACAGAACATAATTTTTTTGAGAGAATATGATTTTATTTTTCTTTTTGATGGGTCTTTGGGCTACTACAATATCGGTTGAGCCGGTAATGAATTGACTACCATAGTTACTTCGGCAGCTTTGGCACAAATTATGTAATTTTTAGAAATGTTGAAATTTTTTTTTAAAAATTCTTTTGTCAAAGAAATCATTTTTTGTGAAGGAAAATGAAGAATCTGTTTGGATGTTTCAAAATATTTCAATTTTTTTTTTTGAAATGAAAATTTCAAAATTAATTGGATTCCACATATCACAAGAACGATAAATGTAAATGTGTTGGATGGTCGTTGGAAATGGCATCAAATAATTCACGGTCGCTTCTATCGAAAATAAATCAACTAACCCTAAAAACTAAAATCAATGGTACATGATAATGAATTTACATGTAATCATTGATGTTTTAAATGCAGCTATTTCATCTAGATTGCATTTGCATTAAATTTGGTCCATATCAAAACCAACATATTTTAATACAATGTTTTCATACTAAATACACTAATTGGTACAAATGTGGCACACATTTGAAAAATCATATATGATGAAAGGAAGATCATAAAATTGAACAATATGTGATTTTGACAAATATTTTCAAGCCATATATATTGTTAGTTGTCAAATTCTTTTTGCATCCAAAATGCATATTATCGATCTTCATTTTCAAAAAAAAATTGGTATTTGTTATACTTTTAAAGTAATTTTTATAAAACAAAATATGACCTAATTTTTTAAAAATATTTATTCCAAAAAGAAATTTGAAAATATAATGAAATTATTTGTTATGTTATAAATAATTTAATAATTTTATTTATTAGCAAGTTGTATCACATTCATAATAAATAAAAGTAGATATTGACATTTCATGCCATTTCTTATGGTATCATAGTACCTTTACCATTTTGGCATAAATTAAATTACTTTTCATTTTGTCAAACTTTTGAAAAATTATTTATTATTTGTACTAAAATTTTAACAAAATCAAAAGTTCAATTGTTAGGTTTGAATCACAAACCTTTCATAATAATTATTTAAAATTGAGGTAATCTAAACACACTAGATCGTTCCATAACTTTGACAAGACACTATTTGTTATATTATATAATCATTACATGTTGAAAATTTTAGAATTAAAAAACCAAATGCCAAAGTTAAGATTTCAAATTTAATTAGTTTTTCGACAGTTTGTTGTCAAAATAATAAAGGTACTACAATAATAAAATAACACCTTTCGAATAAAAAAGGTATTCAAGAAATACAAAAAGCATTGCCCCCATTCCTCCTCAAATGATTTAAATGAATTTCATGGATACACAAATAGGAACCTTTTTTGGTTCTCTACAAATATACATGTACAATGTTGTTAAAGTTGGGTATTTCATCACATGGCACGTACCTAAAAAATGCATTAGATAAAACTCCTTATGGTAGTCAAAATTTATATAAGGTAGATGTTTGATAATGAATCATTCATTATTGTTCACATGAATTATCATTTGAAATATGTTATATAATTGATTCTAAATTGGTGGTTGTGTTTTGTTGTCTAAGTTGGGGTTGGTGGCTAGATATTATTAATTTCTTGGAGTTAGGTGTAAAAGCTAAAGTCTTTCAATGAGTGTACCCACATTGGGTGTATTAATGTTTTATGAAATGTACAAGCATGAGGTGTACCAACACTAATTGTACCAAGTCTAAAAGGACTTAGTCCATTAGATAATTAAAGTTGTTAGATGCAATGGTTTTTTAAAAAAAATTATGTAACCTAAATGGAAAGCCAAAATTATTCATATGTTAAAAATATATAGAAAAAATGGCAATCATCCTTAAGAAAATTTAGCAAAATCTAACTATATGTGACATATGAAACACAAATTTTTAATCATCTTGTATATTTTTGGCTATTTATTTTAACCAAATGTAACAAGTTAGATGAGGATGAGTTCAAACGAGTCCAAAATAATGTCAAAATGTCAGCTTTTTTGCAATTTTTTTTACATTTGTCTATGTGATGTCATTTTAATGGCATGTGAATCATGGAAAGTTATGCTTGTTGAATAATATGAATATTGAAAAATCTAAAATGAATGAAACAAAATTTCAATATCAAAGTTTAATTTGAATAAAAGATGTTTAATAGCTTCATTCAATGATATTATTTTAATAAAAGACCCTTTAGTTTTCATAATACAATTTATTTCATCCTCAATTTTTTTTATGGTAATAGGATACTATTAGACACATTTAAACAACACTCAAATTTTCATATTTTCTCGATTTTGTGTTTATCAAAAATTAAGTTTAAAAAAAAAGTTCATAAGTCCTTTTTGATATGTAAATGTGATGCAATGTATATGTTGTTTAAAAGAAAACTTGTAGCTTATAACATAAAAAATTAAAATTGGAAGTGTCAACATGTTTTGGTATGATTTGAAATTATAACAAATTTTCAAGATGAAACACAAAATCTAGCAAAATCTGTGCATTTTCAAAAATTCATATTTCTCCAAATTTGATTGTAAAAAAAAATGACATATTGGAGCAACTATAAATACAATATATAATTTTTTAAAAAACATTTCATTTGAAAATTCCTCTTTACAAAAACATGTTTTTGTAGGAAAAAGGACTCCAAAAAAGACAATAGTCTTAAATGAAAAGTAAACACATTGGTTCATTATATGACATTTGAACCCACTTGTCATTTCTTTTCTTCCTTATTTGCTATTCATTGTCATGTAAAACACTTTCAAACATTTCTACCATAAGAAAAGCCAATAAAAACAAAATTTACACTTTGAAAGACATGATTCATCTTCATTTTTTTATTATGGTTTTTTATCTATCCTTAGTTTTACACGAGAGAAGGTTTAATCTTTCAATCATTTGCATTTTTGAATGTTCACATTCAAGTTCCCATGCATCGAGAAATGTGGTTCAATGATATCAAGATTAACTCATTGTTTATATGCATGTATGTGTGTGTGTGTAGACTTCTTGCAATTGAAACCTTCCAAAATAACTTCATTTTCAAAATATTAATTAAAAAATGGAATCCTTTTGCCATTTCGTGAAATTTTTGTTAATGGAGAAAAAGTTGGTTGGATGATGTACCGCATATTAGTGAATCAAATTAAAACAAGTACTCACAGCAGAAGCTAAGGACGTCTAGACTAAGAGGGGTTTGAAAAAATATTAATATGAAAGGGGATAATGAGGCTTCAATAGCAACATTTTCAACAATACCACACCTTTGATTACACTTTTGAACAATCTTAATGCAAAACCAACTTTTTGAATGCACCTTAACCCTCTTTGATGTGTAAGATTCAAGTAATTGTAAACATCTATTGATTCAAACCTAAAACACAAATTGGCACCCAACCAATATAATCCCCACTCCCATGCAACTAGAGACATCAAACTTGTTGATTTTGATCAATATGACAATCATTAGCATAGTAATAATCATATACCTTACAAACATAATTGTAATGAATATATTATGCAATGGCCATAACCCAAGCTCAAAATATGTAAATAGATTGGGAACCTTTTGTAAATTGTGTAGTATGCACATTGCTAAGCATGTCTTTCTTTGCCGTCATTGCATGACATCATTTTCAAAACCCAAATCACACAACCCCATAAAAGCAATGAACCTAAATCTTTCTCATGGTCAAGATGTTTTTAAACCCTAGTGCTTTTCATGCAAAATTTTAAGCTACGAAATGCAACCCCATGTATTTTGATGAAGAGCAAATTATGTTGTAAAGACCATATTCCAATGGCCAAACCTCCCTATGTGATTTAAAACCTTTGTACTTATGATAAGTTAGGTGTAAAAAGTCATACTTACAGATAACAAATTGATGGAAGAAAATGAAGCAAAAAATGATAATAAGAATGATGGAAAAAATGTCATTTTTATTAAAGTCTTATTTAGGTCAAGGTTTATAACTTAGCTAAGAGGTGACATGGTATGTTTACTTATTTTATTAATCATGGTTCTAGATTGCATGGACATCACATTTAAGTAAATTTTAACGTTTTCAATTATTGAATCTATGTGATAATGTTTCAAAGCCTTAATGTTAAGGTTGAAAATGTGACTATTATTACACCAAATGTAGTAGCAAACATATTTTCTTTTGAATGAAAACATTATTAAACATTACATTCACATGACATTGTTTTGCAATTTGTATATGGAGATCATGGAATCTTTGGCAAGTCTTTGGGAAATGAAAACTTACCTCCATGATTATATAAAAAAATCATCCACAATTATGATATAACACCCATTCCTACTTTGTGAATTTTAATTTCTTTCACAAAATGAATTGATTATGTGAAAATTATATTCCATTCAAATGAAAATATCGAATGCAATTGCATGCACCTTTAATTGAAATTTAGCTCAATTGAATTGGATTCAAATTCCTAAATTGGATTGAATTCAATTACATTGAGTGGAATTGAATTGAATTGCATCCCAATTAAATTGAATTAAATTCAACAATTTGATCAAGATTCAATTGAATTGAATTCAAATTCAATTGAAAAGAATGGGATGCAAATTAGTGAAAAAAATATTGAAGATCTTCTCATGAATGTGGTGTTGAATTTAAAAAAATATATATATGAAGATCCAAAAAAACACATTTTCATGCCTCTTTATTTGGGAATGGGCTAAACATATTTTGAGCTTGAATTTGATACAATAAAATACAATGGGACCCTTTAGTCATATTAGTTTTGATGAATCCTCATCACTAAAATTAAACAATATCCACAACTCATTATCAAAAGAAATATACAAATTAAATATGAAATTAAAAATCAATTAATAGAATGTGCCTATAAGCTTGGTCTAATAACATAAATATGAAAATTATGATAAGTTGGCCTAAGGGTACATAATTAAAATTGTGACATGGCAATCTAAATTAACAAAACAAACATGAAATTAAGGACAATCTAATGACAAAAATCTAAACATGGGTTCCACAAGGAGGAGAACACCAAGCAAGAGAAGTGAAAAGTAGGTCCCTTTTATTCAAAAAAACTCATGAAAACAACAAGTACCACAAGGAACCTTTGAAAGTTTGTTTGGGTACAATAAATTAACATCGTTTACCTAATGATACTTGGGTAAGTAATGAAAACAAAGAAAATGATAAACCTTAAATTCACCTTTTACAACTATTCAAAGTTCCCTAAATTTCAGCATTGACACATAAGTAATTTCATTAACTTCTAACATTTCAGACCAATAATTTCTAGAAAATTTGACATTTGAAAAAAATAAAGTGCAATTATGGTCGAACGGTGAAAAGTTATTACCTTATTCATGGATGTAAGATGCCCTCCCAAATGCACTTAGGAAATTTCTCCGAAGGGCTTCTTCACAAAGATGAAAAGGGTGGTGGTGCAGCCATCCAAGTTGTGGATGAAAATACTGGTTCAAAACCAGCACTGTTCACACCAAAATCCTTGGAACATTGGAGTAGGTCCCACTGGTGTTGGTAGTTAGGCTCTTCATGGAACCCTAAACCCTTACCTAGGGTACTTGCTAGATGACAAAAGATTTGGGATGACAAAGCCCACAAGTCAAATTCAGGTCTTCTTATTACATTCACACTAAACTCATGTCAGTACTGTATCGTTAAAGTGCGTGAAAAACATTGAACAAATGATTGAGCTCTTTAAGAGACTTTTGATTAGATGCTAAATTTGTTAAACAATCAACAACATTCATCAAGTCCACTCCAAAGAGTTACCTTCATCTAACACCACTGTAAAGGATTGAAAACACAACAAACATGAAGTAAATTCAACAAGAACAAAAGCTGCAGCAAAGAATACTACTAAGCAAACAACTCTAGTCCTTAGTCCTTACTTACCCAGTACTAAGGTTCAAAAGATGTTGAAAACCTGGCAAGCACCATTAAACAAAGCACCCAGCAAAGGGGGAACGGAAGAACAAAGAGAGAGAGAGAGAGAGAGAGAGAGAGGACCCAAGTCCGAGCCAAAAGAGCAAAACCCAAAGTTTGTCACAAGGGGGTTAAGGAACAAAGAATGTTCCAGAGCCCCTAAACAGCAAGAAAAGACTTTCTGATTCCAAACATCATATATTTTGGTGTTACACTCTGATCACGGAAAAAGAGAGAGCTAGACATTGAATTGAATGCTAAGTTTTAACTAGGGCCAGACCCAAAAAGCAACATAAGTAGGCTCCTGGAAAAGAGCCAAGCAAGATTGAGCTGAAAATGGCAACACCTGGACAGCGTTCATCAATGATGCTAGTCCAATATGATCACCAAGGCTTTCAATTCCCTGCATTAATTGAGAAGCATAATAGTGTGTCCAATGCGTACTGCCTTTCATCCTCATCATCAGCAGCAATAGCATCATATAATATCAATTTGCTAAGGTTAGATTTGCACTTTAATTGTACCTAACTAGTAGGTAACTCTTCAGAGAATTTCATTACTGCAAGCTCATCATCTTCTGTCAGCAGTCAATCCTTCCACTAGGTGAAAACAATATCGAACCAGCTTTGCTCCAGGACAAATAAGCTGGCAGATAGGTAAGAAAATCTGGAGAGATTTAGAAATTATTCAGGGCTGCCTATGAACTTGTCTTGGTGCAGAAAATTTCACCTACTTTCTGCCCTGTCAAAATGGAGTAATGCCTGAAATTATTGATCATCAATCTCATCGAATTATATGACCCATTTGCTACTTTGCACCTCTTTGTTGTTCTTGGACGGTAGCCAATCTTCTTACTACTGGGAACCTTTACCATCCCATGCAAATTCACTTGCCTTTAACTAGTTACACACAAAGTTTGCATTTTTCTGTTTGATATGGTCTAAACTGCAGTTTGTGTGATATTGAATTCTTGGTATTGATATTCACTTGATCTTCACATGTAAAGTCCCTTGCCTTGAACTATTCACACAAACTCTGCATATTTCTGATCTCATCTGCAGTCAGAAGACTGCAGTTTTGTGTGATAGGAAATACTTAGTGTATTTTTGACCCGGTGTCAAATCTGAAATTGGTTAACAATTTCATAGTCAGAACCAAATGCACTTGCCCATTCTTTGGCTAGTGCAGAAGGGTTTAGTAGCTCTCACATCACCCTGTGCCAATCACTCAAAAGACTGAAACTAAACTAAACTGAACTGTCACCTTTCTTCAACTACATGCAAAATGTACTCCATAGCTTCTTCCCCTTGCAGAGAACCTGTTTTGACTAGAGAATTTGTAAACTTACTTGTGACTGAAGACCATTTGCTACTGTGCTGGGGCTACAGGAATTTTGAACATACTCCATACCATTGAAGGTTGTTCACAGCCAGGCATCCATCTTCAGGCATCATAGTACTATGATTAACTGCAATGTACACTGGCAAAGGAGGATGCTAGTTGCCCACTGTCAGCCTTCCCAAAAAATGATCACACTCTTGTGGCCAATGGATTTGGATACTCACAAATATTTGTGTGCTGTTTCCAGAAGAGGAAAACCACCTAATTGCAGTCTTGCACTCATGACTGAGGGACAATCAAACATGTTTGCTCAATGTGTAAAGAGAGGGGACGTCAGGAAGTAGAAAAAACTTGACCTTGGTGACTAGGTTGCACAAAATTGCAGGAAGTCTACTCGCAGCAATTGGGTCTGTCGACAACACAGTTCCAACAGTAATATCCTTGTACACAACCTTTGAGGTTTTGAAGTCATGCCCACCTTTGCTATTCTCTAGCAGAAACACTGTACCGCTACTCCTGGTGACACAAGAAATCCTGGACTTTTCTTTGGGTATGAAAGAATGTTGATAACAATGTCAAGTCAGAAAGGTCAATTTCTTACTCACATTGTTGAACAATTCACCTTTGTCCATTCTCAGATTTGGTGCAACCTCTACATGCCAACAACACTCACTTATTTGAGTGGTCTTCATACGCATAGCCACTACCAAAAGAGAGCGACCATTTTTGTTAGTACCTGTTCATGTGGTTAGTCCCAGAGAACAGCTGGCACACATTTTCATGGGCACAAATTGCCAAGGAATTCCTCCACACAAACTGCAGACTTTCTCAAGAATCATAATGCCACCACCTGAACAGTTCCAATTGATATCCACATATCATATTCCCAGTATGATGAGAACAAATTCAGACCCTATGTGTATGTCACAATGTTGAGATGACTCTCTAGTGGGGTCGTCATGTGGCTTCTTTATTTCCAACACCATGTCTATGTATTGCAAGACCAAACCAAATGGAAATAACAAATGCTTCTGCAAGCAAGGCTGTTATTGAGCTTAAAGCTCAAATGCAGCTTGGCAGACAACATGAAGCTTTGGCACATCTAGTCATTCCAGCAAGGATGTGTCTGCCTCTAATATCGATAGGGAGGCCAATATCCATGGTCTGATATACTCTTGAAATGCCTGAAATGTTCAATTCCTGTGTCTTTGATCACTAATTATCAGAGATGCACACTCTTAGAGCATCTGTGAGACCCTTACCTATGGTTAGAATGAGATTCTTACCTATAGAAGAAAGCCCTCTTATCTCTTGAGTGTTGGCATCCACAAGGTCAAGCTCTCCAGACATTTGTCATTTCCACTGGCATTGCTGTAGACAGATGTTCAAGAGAGGTCAATGCACTGGCAAAGTCATTCAAGGTTGGCTCTGAGCTGCGAGGAGCACTGAAAATGTGCTGAATTTCTGGAGAAGAGTGGTGCATTGTGCCTGTCTAGAATGGTGGCTGTCTCTTCACCTCATTGGATACTACCTCCTTGCGACTTCTGCACATATGACTGAAATGTACTTAGGAGTACCACCTACATATATATCACTAAGATTAGCTTACAAAACTTGCTGTTGTGGGCTGGTAAAAAGCAGCAACATACCCTGGAGCTTTAAAAAAAATGCCATATTAAACACTGAATTTAGGAATGGATAGCAGCAGGTGGATGCTCCAAACCCCCTCTGAATTTAAGCTTACAAAATTGAATGGATTCAATCCAATGAGTTCAAAAGCATTGGATTCTTTGAAACAACAGGCAACAGTGCTTCTAAGTGACAAGCAGCCCTAATTACCAGTGGAAATGCATAGGAGGGAAAAGCAAGGTACATAGTTCATGAGATGTCCAGAAGTAGCAGCTCCAGGATCAAGTCCCAAATAATATGCATGTTCCTTGAACCACTTTCATAGTCTCTTCAATCAGCTCTTCGGTGAGCTTCCAATGAGGTTTATTATTGAAACTGTCAAGCCTCCCAAAAAGCTGCAGCAGTGCACAAATAAGCATGAAGTTAAAACGGTCATTTCCTTCCTTGAAGATCTTGAGTTAGCATGTAGTATTCCACAATGCTGCTATGCTGGCCTAGCCAATTCCTCTCTTTTGAAAGCAGTTCTCAGTTCTCATGGCCAATCACTCCCATCCTCAAACTCAAAACTGAGAATTGAACTAAATTTACTCTCTTAAATGCATCTGTTCCCATGAATGCAATGACAAAAGACATCACTAAAAAGATACAAATTTCCACTGAGAAAAATGCCTCTGTTAAATCTAGCATCAACTGCAGAAGTGTTGGACTAGATCCTTGGCATACCACAACACAGTCATGCTCCTTCACAATGCCTTCAGCTTTTGCATAGTCCAAGGCAACCTGCAAAGCAGCAGCTCCAAACAGACTCATGAATCTTGAGAGAGATTCTGGAAATAAAACTGCACCATGATAGTGATAATTTGCAATTGAACTTGTGCAGGGTTTTCTTGAGTACAGTAGTTTTGCTGTGCTTCAAGAACGCAATGTCACCATGGCTAACTGCAATATGTTCAACATCTTGTTTGTAGCAAGAAATGGAATAAACTCTTGGAACTTAAATGCAATTTCTGAAGCTCCAGGGTTTAGAAGACTTGTTTTACACCTGGGGCGGCTGAGTGTCACTCATGTTTTCCATTGCAAGAGATCATGTGTGTGGACAGCATTTTCGGTCGCTCGGGTTCTTGAGAAGCTAAGTTCAGTGTTTTTACCTTTAGGATGGACTCGTTACTAGAGGCTGTAGAATCCGCTTGATGTTGAGGATCGGCGAGCATGGGGAAGAGACCACGAACAATGAGACATTGTCTGGCCTGGTATGCACCCGAGAAGCTCCAACGCGTCT
>Ga0116227_10009165_pt1 | contig 18122 bp, 8 predicted proteins | sample S1TSphgellanicum_FD_89693 | JGI IMG/M metagenome (GOLD analysis project Ga0116227, IMG submission 89693) | Host-associated microbial communities from peat moss isolated from Minnesota, USA - S1T2_Fb - Sphagnum magellanicum MG | ecosystem: Host-associated > Plants > Peat moss > Unclassified... | reverse complement strand
TTAATTTTTACTTCTTTTTTTTTTTTTTTTTTTTTTTTTTTTTTTTCCCCCTTGTGACTTTTAGGGTTCATTATTCATTTTCTTTTTTTTTTTTGGTGTCACCAAGTGGTCTAAAATTCGTCACCGAAAAAAAATAAATAAATAAAAAAAGTCAAGAGGTGAGATAGTTTCCTTGGAAAATATATCCCAAGTGAAAAAAAATTTAGGTCCGGCAAATAACAAAAAACATTTTATCTCGGGTGCTTAGGTAGAGCGTAAGGAACCTCTTTGAGGCTCTTCCTAGGCCCCAAAATCCAGGAAGACCCCCCAAAAAAAAAGGGATTCCTTCCCCAAGGGAAAGAACTTTTTAAATTTCAGGAATCCCGCAAAAGCATAAGGTACCTTTCCTTTGAAAAATGGTACGTACATTACACTATTTATAAGGTACCTTTCTTTGAAAAATGGTACCTTACACTTTTTATAAGGTCCCTTTCATCGAAAAATGGAGTACCTTACACTTTTTATAAGGTCCCTTTCATTAAAAAATGTAGTACCTTACACTTATTATAAGGTACCTTTCATTGAAAAATGGTACCTGACACTTTTTATAAGGTCCCTTTCATTGAAAAATGTAGTACCTTACACTTATTATACGGTACCTTTCATTGAAAAATGGTACCTTACACTTTTTATAAGGTCCCTTTCATTGAAAAATGTAGTCCCTTACACTTTTCATAAGGTCCCTTTCATTGAAAAATATAGTCCCTTACACTTTTTATAAGGTACCTTTCATTGAAAAATGGTACCTTACACTTTTTATAAGGTCCCTTTCATTGAAAAATGGAGTGCCTTACACCTTTTTATAAGGTCCCTTTCATTGAAAAATGGAGTACCTTACACTTTTTATAAGGTCCCTTTCATTGATAAATGGTACCTTACACTTTTTTTAAGGTACTTTTCATTGAAAAATGGAGTACCTTACACTTTTTATAAGGTCTTTGAAATTTGAAAATGTGAAGAAGGTAGGTACATTCAAGTACAATGGATGAAATTTTTTTAAGTCATTTCCATATTGTGGAGAACATGTTGGATACATGTCATTCATTGTGTACACGGTGAGGTGCGTACGAGGAATTTAAGCAAGCCCAATAGGGGAGAGCTAAAATCTTCTATAATGGCACCAAAAACACACGTAATGGCCTGTACCCGGCACATTCCATAAAATAATAGTTTTTGTAATTTGCAAAATGGGCATGTGGATTTTACATTATAAGCATGTGGTTTTTGAACTATTCTTCTTAGGTCCGGTAGACCTAAGAAGACAAATACCCTAACATACAAAAAAAGCCCTAGAAATACCCTAACATACCAAAAAAACCTAAACATACCTTAAGATACCAAAAAAAAAGCCCTAGAAATACCCTAACATACCCTAAGATACAATAAAACCCTAGAAATACCCTAACATACAGAAAAAACCTAAACATACCTTAAGATACAAAAAAAACCCCTAGAAATACCCTAACATACCCTAAGATACAATAAAACCCTAGAAATACCCTAACATACCAAAAAAACCTAAACATACCTTAAGATACCAAAAAAACCCTAGAAATACCCTAACATACCCTAACATACCCCAAAAAAAAAACCCTATAAATTGTTTGGGCATGATGACCAAAGCCATGTGATAGAAAAAAGTTGAGCCTGTGCATTTGGTCAGCAAATAGGCTGCATCCACATGATCGGGTGATGCTAACTCAGGTCAATGATTTGTCCATGTAGTATTTTCAAGTAGCCAAGGAATGGATAAAGTTTTGGTGTTGCCAATCTTTTATCCCCAAATTCTTCACATGAGTGGAAAATAAACATCCTCATTGGAACACACCGAATGCATAATTATTTTTTTATTTTATTTTTTATTTTATTTTGTTGAAATGCACCTAACCTTCACTATGGTCGGCATTTCAATGGGTATAAAGTACATTTGAAAATTTATACTAAGAAAAAACCAAAACAATGTTTCAAACTTATGTTCTTGATTAAAAAATCCAACAAAATTTAACACCATGGCATTCTTTTTTAAAATTCTAAATGCAATTATTAGAAACATTAAAAATGCAAATTTTCTTTTAGTGTCTTGTTACATTTTCAAATTGTATACAAACTAATTAATGCAATTACCAAAAAAATATAATGAATTTTTTTGTTCAAATGTTTCATATTTTTGAAAAAAAATTTTGATAGCTCCAATAAAATGAAGGTGTGATTTTCATAATGGGTCCACCCACAGATGCTTATGCTCATCATGGAAGTCAAACCAAAAATCACAAACCCTTATAATTGTAGTTTTTTTTTCATCCACTACCCTGAATGAACATGAGTATGACCTAGACCACATTTAACCAATATGCAATTTTCCTTTGCAATTAAATTTGTAACTACATTATGAATAGTTACACAATGCCAAATATCCTAGCTATTTAGCCTAGCCCACCTATCTTAGCCCACTAGGTTAAGTATCAACTTACTTACCTACCTACCTAACTAGGTAAAAAAATGGTAGGTACAAATAATAGTTTTCTATCCTAACCTAGCCTATTAGGCCTACTTGCATAGCCTAGCTTATAAAACCTACTTAAACTAACCTTCCTAGCCTTACCTAGTCTAGCCTATTAAGACTACTTACCTAACCTCACTTAAACTCAACTCAACTAAGGTGCAAGTATAAGAAGTTGAACCCTTCACCTCCACATGGATAAACCAAATCTTTCACCATTACAACACACCTTTTTAACATGATAAATTTTGTCAATTTAAGTATTCATGTCTTGTTACATACATTAGTTATGTAGGGAATTAAAAAGGTGGATAAGGTGAAGGTAGGTTGTAGGTAGGTAAGTGAATAACATACCTACCTACCTTCCTAGGTAAAATAATAAATAAGTAGGTATCAGATATCTATCTTGATGTACCTTGCTTAGCTTAGTTTAGCCTATTAAATAATAATAGCATGTCTTAGTCTACATGCATTAATCAATAAATGTATGTACATTTTTATAAGTAATTACAATAATATAAAATGTCATGTGTCATCTAGTCATCTATGCATAATTGATAGACAAAACATTAACTACAAATACAATTGCAAAAACATTTAATAATTGTCAACCATCAATGGATGCTCCAATACTAAATGACATATGGTCACTTTTCATTGAATTTTGTTCATCTAAACTTGTGATAGGCATAAATTGTAGTCACGTGCATGACTAAAATCTAAATTTGTCATGTAATACATAGTCACATATGTGATTATTAGCATTTGCAACTAAATGGTGACATGTAAGACCATTATAAGTGTAGTTGCAAAATTGGACATGGGTCACAATTGATTGCTTTGGATGTTAGTCACACTTGAATCACAAACACAAGGTTAGAATGGGAAAAAAATTCTACTATATGGTAAACACTCCCATTGTAACACCCTTGGCTTCAACTATAGTAAACATTCCCATTAGAACATACCTAGCCCATAATGTTCATGTTAGAACCATGGCTATGGTAAACACTTTTGTTGGAATGCACCTAGCCCCAACTATTGTAGATGTCCTTATCAAAAAACACCCAACCCATAATAGTACCTTCATTAATTCCTTTGAAACACAAATCAAAATCAATTATGCATTTCACAGAACAAAAAATATGTCTCACTACAATTTAATGAAGTTGCCCAAGATTAACCATAAATCAAGATACAATGAACCACACCCACCTCCTTACTACTTTGTTTTAAAGTAGCAAGTTAAACAAATCAAGATGACAAAACAAATTGGATTTGCTAATCAAAAATTTCATATTTTTAAAATAATGATTGTTGCATTATACTATTTATATAAAGGCATATTTTTAATTTCCCATATATACGTCATTTCTAAATCATTTCAATTCAATTTAGGATTCCAACTTAAGCAACAAAAGCACTAGTTACACCAATTTTAAATGATTCTTTTACATTCCTTAGATCTGAAAATTATTTAGATGTTTTCATAATATATTGATTTTATTTTTTTATAAGTATGGATCAAACATTTTCAACATTAACTTGACTTATCATTTTAAAACATGTAAACAATGGTTACACCTACCATATTGTGATAACATTTGGGACATGACCCATCAATTAGCTCACAACCCCCATTGTTTTGAACATATCAAGTCTTATAAGACCATTGCATACATGACATTTTCCAATAACATTTTAAAACATGATAGCTTTCATTGCTTCCAATTCTAAATCACTTTAACAACCCATACATAGCCTATGAAAATTTACAAGTGGTAATAAAAGGGTCAATACTAGCTTATTTTCAAACATACCAAAATGCTTCATTATACATTTGAAGAATTTGTTTTGGCTTAAATATGTGAATCATTCTTGTCAAAAAAAACTTACTTATATCCCCATGCAATATTGGATCTCACCTATATCCATTATTTTGAACTTATTCAAAAGATTTTTTTTTGTTTCTTTCAACAAGATTAGTTCAATAGATGTCTAATAAAATCATGAACATAAAAATTTACAGTCACAAAGAAGTTACCCTTAGCTTTTTTTTAAATAGATGATATGGTCAACATAATTCTTTTCCAACTCTTTAAACAAGAAGTATGCATTAGTCTTGTGGTCCATGCATGAGGAAATTGTTTCAAACCCTATAAAGATTTCATATGCTTACATCATATGATATCATGGTTTCATTCCCCTTAACGACAAAGCCTTGTGGTTGTAACATATATTTCAAGTTTGAAAAATCTTCATTAAAAAAGGTAGTTTTAATATCCATTTGTGCAACAAGGGAGAAGATTTGATTGAGTCAATATCTCCAACTTGTGAAAACCATTTGTCACACCAAACAAACTTTATATTTTGTCACAAAACTTTCGGTCAACATTATACTTGCTCTTGAATATCCGTTTGCAACTCAATGGTTTGTAACTTGGTGGAAAATAAGTAAGCACCCAAGTTTTGTTGTCTTGTAAGGCTTGAAATTTGAGATCCATGACCTTTTTAGTATATTGAATTTTCACCATCTAATGCCTCCATAAAAAAATGGGGCCCATCAATGTTAATAGAAAAGGCACATGAATGATTTTGATTTTATGTAGCCAATATCTTGATGTCTTTTCCATTTTTTGAGAAAATTTTTCATCTTCCATCCCTAACTTTTCATTTAGAACCATTTGTTTTGATCTAAAATCCAAACTTGAAACAATAATTTACTTAATAAAAAAATTTTAATTCATCAAATATGAAATTCTGATTGAAAATAACATATTGGCTTACAAGATTGTACAATTTATATCCTTTAATCTTTTCATTAGAGCCAATGAATATGCATGTAACACCTTTGAAATCCCCTTTTTTTTTTGGAGACATGAGCAATCGCATCATAGTTCCAACAACACAAATGATTTATGGAAGGTTCATTGCCACATTAAGCCTCTTCTAATGTCATGCTTGAAATTGCCTTTACAAAAATTCAATTATAAATATATCTTGATGTTGCCACAACTATTGCCCAAAATTTGTGGTCCAACTTCGTGTGTTGCAGCATGCATAATTAAATCATGTTAACAAAACAAAATGGAAATGAATAAAAACATTGGTTTACCATGAACTCACCTACCACCCAACCTTAGGATCATACAAATTGATATTATTTTGATCCATTCCCAAGCTCTAAAATTAAAAGGTGAACATCTTATGTGTAAAGATGTTACCTTCCTTAATATCCTATGCACAAGTGCATGCACACAATCATCATCCATGGAGATCTTACCTTCACAACAAGCGTGGTGAACATCACTTGCTATGAAATAACTAATTAATTTAAACAAAATTATCCCGTGTGTGGATGAGCTCAAACAAGCCAAAATTGATGTCAAAACGTTAATTTTTCTACAATTCTTGTTACATTTGTCTATGTGGTGCCACTTTAATGACATGTGAATCATGGAAAGTTATGCTTATTGAATAATATGGATATTGAAAAATCTAAAATGAATCAAAAAAAATTTCAATATCAAAGTTTGGTTTGAATAAAGGAGTTTAACAACTTCATTCAATGACATTATTTTCATAAAGGTCCCCTTAATTTTCATAATACAAATTATTTCATCTTTAATTTATTTTTTATAGTAATAAGGTACTATTAGACAGATCTAAAAAATAGGCAATTTTTTGTATTTTTTCGATTTTGTGTTTATAAAAAATTAAGGTTTAAAAAAAGTTCATGAACCCTTTTTGACACGTAAATGTGATGCAATGTATATGTTGTTTAAAGAAAACTTGAAGCTTATACCATCAAAAATTAAACTTGAAATTGTTAACATGTTTTGGTATGATTTGAAATTATGACAAATTTTCAAGATGAAACACAAAATTTGGCAAAATTTATGCACTTTCAAAAATTTGTATTTTTTCAGATTTGATTGTAAAAAAAATGACATATTGGGGAAACTATAAATACAATATATAAAAAGTTTCAAAACATTTCATTTGAAAACTCTTCTTAACGAAAACATGTTTTTTGGGCAAAAGGACCCCAAAAAGAACAATAGTCCTAAATGCAAAGTAAACACATTGGCTTGTTATATGTCGTTTGGACCCTCCCATAGTTCCAAAAGTTACTTGTCCATGTAACACATAATTCTAAAATAATAGTAACCTGATAAAATTGTTATAATCATATAGTTTCAACAAATGTTTAGTTCTTCTTTTCAGCTATTTCATTCTCTTTTGACATGTGTATACTGGTTGTTTATTTTATGATATCATTTTCCTTGTAAAGAATATTGAAATTCTTAGAGTTATATTCCCCCATCATCATCACATTTTATTGTTTTGATTTTCTTTTCAATTTGATTTTCCACGAAAGCTTTGAAAACCTTGAACTTATCAAGCACATCCAACTTAGTCTTCATGATTAAAAATAATACATTTAAAAAAACCAACAATGAAAGTCAAATGACATTTTGGCAAACTCCATGAAATGTTATTATTGGTCCAACTACATCTATGTGTACAAGTTCAAGAATTGTCTTTGCACAAAAACCCCTTGCTAGTAAAGGGAAATGTAATATGATAGTGTTTACCATACACACATCGATGCCATAAAAACTTAGGTCATGATCTCCATTGAAATCCATGTCTTCAACAAGGCTATTTCTTGCCATAGTTATTAAGCCTTACACATAAACATTTTCAAGTCTCTAATGCAACAAATTATTATTTTTAAGTTTGTGTTACAATCTATAATCAAGAATTAAACGATTTCAACCAACTTATATGACCTCCCTTTTTTAACAATTTCAAAAATCACCTTGTTTGAGTCATAAGACTTCAACCAACATTTAATGGTTTCATGTTTCAACTTTAAGTCTTGTTTTGTTAACTAACTTATTAATTACAAATCCCTTGCAAATTTCGGGATGTAGTATAATACATTTTCAATTCACCTACAAATCCCATTTGGTAGTTTGAAAATAATAAAGTTTTTCCCACACAAATCAAGGTTATTATTATCATCAACATATATTTTGTGACCCAAAACAAATTTCTTGAAAGTTGAAAATATTGCAATGTTGTAAAGTTGTAAAATGAATAAACTAAGTATCTTTGTAAAGACAATTACAAAAACAAAAATAATAATTACAAGAGGTTTGAAGTCTGGCATGTTGTAGCTACATGTGAAAAAGGCTTGAAAAAGGGCAAGAATTTCCTTGGATAGTACCGTTAAGAAACACCTTGCCAAAAATAAAAGAAAGTTGAACCCAATGATTTAAATTTTATTTTTAAAATAATTATCAATGCATTTATTGGTTTGCACCATGTGAGTTATGTTTGAACCCCACCTATGTAGACACTCGTGAAAAATCATAAACACTTTGACACCTCCACCATGTATTGGCATTTTAAGAAACTTCATTTTGGACCCCATCCATAATTATTATTTAAAAGTGTCCTTACACTTATACACTAAATGTTTTTCTTCTTAATATTTAATGCATGCAAAGGGGAATGGCCCCATTGTTTAATGAGATAATAAAAGTTGGGAATATCTATTGTTTATTTTATTGACATAAATGATCCTTCATAATTCCATGTTTCTCTCCAGTTAAAGATTAGCAACTAAATAATAATTATCTCAATCCTTTCTTTTTTAGCTTTTCGTTTTTGAATTTCCTTCAATCTACACCCCTTTTTGAACTTCCTAAAATCACCCTTAATAGTTAGTATTTCTAATTTTCAACTAGCATTTTTAAGCATTGCTCATTTAGACCACAAGTCTTTTTGCAATAATTGTCCACATATTAATTCCATAGACAAGTCATTAGTATAGGTACCAAAAATGAAACCATCACTTGAAAAGGTGGCAAACTTTGTAGAAATGTAAAAGTCAAATTTTCATCATAAATGTGATGATCAATGTTTGCCAACTAATCAACAATCATGTGAAGATTATCGATGCGAGATTGCACTAAGTTTTTTCCTCCATCTTAAGATTACATAACTCTTAATGTAGTTGAAATGTATTGCCAACATTTCAATTTTCAAATGTTGCACAAAAATGATCTAAAACATCTTTTACATTCTTTGCACAAGCTACATGATGTAATTTTAAAAAAAAACATTAATAGATATTGTGTCACAAGCTAACTTGTTCTTCTTCATGAGCAAATGATGTTTATGAGTGCCTCTTTCAAGAATAATTTTTCCAAATTTAGTCTATGGTGCCAATAGCTTTCTTAAAGTGATCTCCCACAAATCTTTCTCATGCACCAAAAAAATCATATTTGCTTTCCAAGTATGAAATTATTTCCATGTTAAGCTTATCAATGCTTCAAATATTAAAATGAAATGCCATGATTGTGACTAAATTAACACCAAAAACACACACTCAAAACTCAAGAGTTTGTGAATGAAGAAAAATATAACATGCAACTCTAATTCTCTAATAGCACATTGCAAATTGATAGCGAAACAATGAAAATATATATATGAGAAATAACACCTAGTTTTACTATGAACTTTCCATTTAACTTAAAGATCACACAAGTTGTTACAAACTTAAACTTTTGATCCACCTTGAAGATTTTGTCCTACTCCTACATAGGAGGCAAACATTCCATATGTGAGTGTTGTTTTTAAAAATATTGCTTGCATAAGCAAATGACAAGGTCATCATGATTTCATATAGATGTTAATACACCCACATTTATTATTCATTAGAGAACATGACATGCAATGCAATACTTTAAATTAACCTTAACTAAAGTAATTTCATAATTCCAAAACTTAAGTGAATAAAGCACAAATATTTAAAGTAAAAGTAACTTGGTAAAAATAATTTGATAGGATGTTGATTTCTAGCATGATTATCCAATCATTAAAAAAAATTCCACTTTGAACACTCTCAAAATAATTTTTAATCTTTCCTTTTGGGTAAAGAATAATATGGCATAAAGTGTGGTGCTATTGGGAACAACTTGAAGAACGCATTAGGAACTTGAGGAACATCATAAAATTTATAAGGAATTTGATGGGAATATGTAAATCATATGTCATGAATCATTTTGAACACCTTAGAAACATTGAAATCCAAAAAATTCTGAAACATTTTGGTTGAAATTTCCATAAACAAGTTTGAATGTGTGTACATTTGAATCAAACAAATGGTTTTGTAGTTTCATTTGTAAACATGAATAGATTGGCCCATATTTTTAGTTAAAACTTTTTGTAATAGGGTATAATGGATTTGAAAAAGGTTGAATTTTCAAAAATTAATTGTTTTATGATGATTTTGTATTTTTTAAAAAATCTAGATATAAGATCTTAAATTGACATTGTGTCAGGTTGATGGTCCAATGGGAAAACACTTAAGCATAAAAAACTAAGACTTGTTAATGCTTCATGTTTAGTTTATAGGGTTGAAATCCGCTTGGCGGAACTTTTTTTTGCACATTTATAATCATTTGCAAACAAACATTTTGGTAAGAAATGAGCAAGATAGGTTATCCCATTAAAGTAAAAGGATTCCTAAACTTGTAAAATGCCTTTTTGGAATGTGCATGGCCTTTCATGTGTAATGAAAATGCCACCTTATAATTAGACAATCTAGATTTGACACACATAGATGACATCCCGCCCATTACCAACGTAGGTTAAATTTTAAACCATGTACATTTATATACTACAATGTTCACATTTGTCAATGGTCACAATTTGGCTTTCAAAAACAAATGTTCAACCAATCATAAAATCACTAATGTTTTAAAACTTTTTAGTTTTGCACCTTGGCCAATGATTCGAACCCTAACCTAAATCTAACAATGCACATTGTGCCAGGCAAGGGTAAGCTCCACTTTTTGCCCCCATCGTTTTGTTTCTCTACACTATAACTCTTATCACCAAAACTTTTCATTATGATGTTCATTTCTCATTGTGGTGTGTTGAAGGCCCTCATTGTGATGTTCATCATGTTCTAAACTCACCTTCCCTTCTATTACTTGGTTTTCATTACAATGTTCATCATGTTATATTCACCTTCCTTGTTGCAACCTTAGGTTTGTTTCGTGACCAAGGTTGGGACAAGACAAATGGGAAATATGCCAAGAACAAACTAAAGCAAGCTCCAAAAGATATGTGCCGAAAAATGTGCCAAAATATTTCAATGCCATCCAAAGTGCATGGAACTAAAGAATGTACCCTTTGGTCTATTTTTTTGGTATTGTAATTTTAGAAAATGATCACTAATATCTTGGGATGAACTTGGGGGCATGTCATTCTTACTCTTCTACTTCATGTATTCATTATGGTGTTCATCCTATTCACATTTTCCTACTATGCATTGATTTTCATTTCATCATGTTTTGTTTGCCTTCTTACTCTCCTACTTTAGTTATTCATTGTGGTGTTCAATATTGGGTGCAAACATGATAAAATAGACCAAAAAATAATGGATGTCCATTTATATAATGTATCATGCATATGAAAAGTTTAAGTAACATCAAAATGGGTGAAAATATGATAGAAAAACCTTTTTCTTTTTGTTACATTTACATGAATCTACTTTCAATAAAACTAGGAACAAATATGTTTTGAAGGTAACATTTTAAAATCCCCATTTACTAGATGGTAAATTTGTGGTTGGGGAGCTTTTGACACAAAATATGTGATGATTTGTACTTATATTAAATTAGGATATAAATACTTATCTATGAATCTTGATCTCATCATCAAAAATATTTTTTATTTTATTTTTTAGAAAATAAAAGGAACATACTTAACATATACTTTATCAAAATTTACACTACAAAATATAAACTTCACAATTTAGTTGTGTTTTAAAAACTTATTATCAAAAAACTTACTTTTATAATGTGAAAATTGAAAATTAATGCACAACAATGAATGAATTTAAAAAATAATTCAAGTTAAAAATTCAAATTAATAATGGGTTTTGTTATTTTTGGTTTACTTTCAAGTAGATTAACAAAGTAATACAAATGTTCATTTTATTTTGCTTTCACCTTGTTAGGTTATTCTTACTTCCTATTATGTTTGACTACTTCCTTGGTCTTCATTACAATGTCCATAGTGTTTTTTTCACCTTCCAACTTTGTTGTTCTAAATAATCATCTTGGTGTTCATTGTGTCCTTTTTGCCTTCCTACTTTATTGCCATGGTCTTCATTGTGGTGCTCATCATGTTCATTTTGCCTTTCTATTTTGTTGCCTCAAGATTTTTCCTTGTTTACCTCTCCTCCCATCCCCTAAACAATATTTGCCAAATCTAAACAAATAGTTACAAAACACATAACTTGGGTGTGCAATATAACCTACATTGTCCTTCTTGTTTTCTATTGTGCCTCATTTTGTGTTTCAAAGGTCAAAGCAAGGAAATTGACACCCCAATATCCCAATGAAAGAGCTTATAGACCTACTTGAAATTTAAAATGAAACCTCTCACCCATATCCCCAACTACAATAGGAGACCAAGATGAAATGAATTTTATCCACTATTGTTTGTTAATGCATCAAGTTGTTCACCCAACTAGATTAAAAGAATCTTACAATCGTTTAGCACCTTTTTTCTCCTTTTCTTTTTGTTTTTTCTTTCTCAAATTTCATCAACTACTTCGTCTAGTGCCATTTTTTTTAGAATTTTCAAATATTCATCTAATGTAACCACAAGTGACTAACTACATAATCCATTAATAGCTTCTTGCCCTCGGTTTTCCTTATTGGCAATTGTGATAATTTGACAACCAGTTGGCAAACGATAAGACATCACATATCAAATTTGTGGCTTAGTTAAATGTCTTGTAAAAAATTAAGGTTGTACAAGTTAACTATTTAATTTGAATTCTTTTATGGTGGGCAAATATTTGTGACAACGTGGTTGGTAAACAATAGTAGAAACATCTTTAGATGTTGGAAGGCATGTGATGTATGTGAAAATAGAGTGGTCATGTTAGTCCAAAGTCTTGTGCTCATTCTATTGTTTCTAATGTCACATATGAGTCATGTCCAACACACAAATCGATTTGAAGTTGACAAATTGGTTTGAAGATGTCATCAATGTTTTCTTTTGCATTGCAATGAAAGTTCCCTGCTTACACAATCTAATGTAGTCCTTGCACATGTGCATTCAGCTTTGAAAATGTAGATCTATTATTGTTCTAATGTTTTTAGTTTCAAAATGGACATGATACATTTGGATTAACACAATAGGTCATGTATGACCTCAAATTTCACCTTCATGGCCACACAACAAGGTAATCAATCACAACATCATCTTGTGATGCATAACATCAATACTTGAATTTAAACTATGTCTTTATTAAATCCTCTTGTAAATCCAAACTTTGAAATGTATTTTCTTCTTCATATTTCTTTCAAATAAATCAAGACAACATTCTTGTGTGAATTAACTTTCAAAAAACTATGCATTGAGTTGCAAATCATTTACAAAACTCAAGGTCATTTTGTGGAAAGATTTGAAGATCAACCGCATTCCACAAAATAAACTTATTGTTAATTCTTTGCATCATATTCATTTGAACTAAAATAAGAGTTGATTTTGTACAAATTTAAAAGTTAACTTTTTACATTACTAAAGAAAGTTCTTAAAGATTTATGTAACAAAAAGTTCAAATATTAATTCTTAAGAGAAAACTACGTGTTGAACATTTGAAAGTTGAACCCTAAGGGTTTAAGGGTTAAGGTGTACTTTAAGGGGTTTAGGGTACAACTTTGAACCTAAAGCTGAACTTAAATGCCCACCAATGTAATCAATTGAGGGTTTTCATTTCTTCTGCAGCTAATGTCATCAAGAAAATGAGAAAATAAATCGAGAATTATGAGTTGAGACTTTACAAATTGTCACAAGAATTTCTGAGATTTCTGCAAAGTTTCCAAACTTTAAGTCCATCTGAATCAAACTCAGAGATGAAGAGCCCTATAGCAAGTTCATCAACATTCTAGATCTGACAAAATAACTGCATGCAAAAAAAAGAAGAGAGCCAAACTTGAAGAAAAGAGAAAAAACCCAAATCGCAAAACAAAACCAGAACTGACAAACCATCTGCCACATTCTGGTTGTCACACAATGATAAATCTGGGCGGATGTTTGCTTTTGTCATTGTGTGACATTCTTACTGTGACCTTCATCAACTTCTGCTGCAGTGGTATTTGACCTGGGAAAGCCAAAACTGAAGAGTGGAGAGGCCTTTGCAAAGTCATGAGCATGTTGTGAGGTTGCAGAAATGCTAGTATCTCGCCACCAAAACCCATCAACAGCAGTGGAAGCATTAACCTTCTCAGGATCTAAGATGATGCGACAATTCAAGTGGTCAGAGCCAACATCTATAGGGCCTTTGGAATCTCCACTGCTGTACAGATTGAGTCGTGCAATACCTGTGTCAAGGTTAACACCGCCCCAAGATGGTTCCATTGTGTAATGTATTGTTCCAGCATACACTTTGCGGGGATTGGCAGCCCATTTGCGGGCACCTTCTGGGCCAACACAGGTAGAGGATCTTGACTTATCAGAGCAGGTTGGGTGCTCGAGATGCAAAAACATGCGATCTACAGCCCAATCTTCATCAATGGCCCCAAACATTGAGTTTTTTGGGGGTGAGCAATAAATACTACTCCAAACTAGACTACCAAAAGTGATGTATGGGCTCTCCTTGTTGCTCTCCAAAATACCCAAAAGCGTTTGAGGGGGCATGATTTCGAGGTACTCATCAAAACCCCAAAAGAAGGCCCAATCAGCGAAAAACCGTGATCGTTGTAAGCAATCATTGAGTGCCAAGTGATTGTTAGGGTATTGTTCTTGGCCAACTACAAAGCCCTCATCAAGGCTCATATCTATTAATGTCAACAAACCATCATCAAGAAGAGGCTGCAAAATGCTCATTGTTGCTGAGTCCAACTCTATCCCATGGTATATGAAATAGTGCAGCTTCCCTTCCCTGAAAACATAATGGTTGAACATGAGCCATTGCTTCAAGTACCGCGCATTCAGTGGTTCCAAAATTGGGGGTGGACAAAAGGCATATGAGTGCTTTAGTGGGCCTTCAAACTGAATATGGTTGATGGCTTCTGGAGGCTCATCAAAAACTGGAACAAATTCCCCACTGCCAAGCTTAAGGTAGAGATGGCCACCCAAACCATTTGAGCCTGCTGGACCTTCGAAAGAACATTTTATCACTGCAACATCATAAGGCAGTCCTCCTTTGGTTGGATCACTCATAAATGTGTAGCTTTTTTTCCCACGTTGGACAGGCACTTGATTATCAACTGCTGGTGGTGGTGGAAACAGTGGTGGTGTGTGGTTGGAGCTCAATGCTGGATCCCACTGCATCCAGATGCATGTACCAGAGGTGGCATCCTGCACCAGCATCTTTTCACCAAAGGAATTAGCCACCAGAGTGACCAATGTGAACTCTTCATGTGACATTCGGTAAGAACTGAAGAGGATTAGTGGTGGAAGTGATGACCGAAATGGGCGGAACTTGTGAACACCCTGGAAAATTGGTCCTGCTGCTGCTGCAGAAGGCACATGCTGCTGTCCTGTTTTACTTTCATCAAGCATCTTCAACCTCATAGCGCATGCTTCGTCTGCTGCTTCATCCAGTCAACAAATCCCACCCAATCCGACCCTGTCTGTAAAACTTCAATGAAAGGTGAAGGAAGTGTAGCAGCAGCAGACAGACTCCAACAGCGAAAAAAAATTCTTTCAAAGAGAAGAAGATATTGAAGAATGTTTGTTGCAACCCAAATGAAGAGTTTGAAAGAATGCTTGTTGCAACCCAATTGAAAAGTTTTAGAGATAGACTTTTTTTTTTAAAAATTGGTTTTGGTTTTTGGTACCTTGACTTTGGGTTTGATTTGCACAATGGGTTTGCATCGCCCTCAACACGGCTACTTCTTTCTGAAGCTCCTCCACGTTGTGAAGCTCCTGGATGACTTCAGTGAGAATCTCACCGGTGGGACCATCCAGTGCAGCATTAACATCCCACTGAGGCAAAGCACGGCGTGGGTGATCCACAGAGAGCTGATCTGCATCAGCTTTGGTGGCATTCACAATGATCACCAGTCCTTTATCCATGGCTTCCTTCACAAGCTCTTTCAGAGACCGCAGAGAATTGTCAGCTGGAAGAAGATGGGGCAAAGAAGAAGAGCTTCTTCTGCTTCTGATCATGGTGAATTCTGCCAGTCCTTCTTCTTCTTCTTCTTGGACTTGCAATCTCCTCACATGTTGCCGAAAACCTCCGAGATCACCAGTGCTGTTGAATATCACCAGCATCAGGACCAAGAGTCCTAGCAAGAAAATCAATGCTGGGGTCTTTGTGATCAACCTGGAAATCCCTGCTAGGCTTCCTAAAGGCACCTGCTTCCCATTCATCTTTCCAAATGAACTTCTTGCACTGATTTTGTTCATGGTCATGACGATGGGTGGTTCTTCTTCTTCTTCCAACAGACAGTTGCAGATGTTTTTCCTCAGCTCTGATCTTTCTCTACTGCAACATTGTTGTTGTTCTTCTTTAACTACTTCTTCTCTTGCTCCAAAACCAAAACTCTGAGACAACAATGCTGCTGCTGCTGCATGTGGGAGTGCCAAACAGAAAGCTTTTTCTCTGGAATTTAGGCGGCTGCAAAAAGGCTTCTTCTCTGATGCCTATCTTCTTCTACAACAGGCAGTAGAGCTTCTAGCCAAGAAAGATAAAACCTTTGACTTCGTGACGACGACGACGACGCTCATCCCTGGCAGAATTGGAGAAGGAAACCAGCGGCTGCTTCTTCAATCGATGCGATTGTTCTTTCTCAAGAAGAGTTGTTGAAGAAGCAGCTTACACTATACACATTGTATCAAAGAAAAAACCTTGAGGCGCGCACACAGACACACACACAGACATACAAACAAACGGAACCCGGGGCTCTTTATGTCGAGTCTCAAGAAGCTCCCGACTTTCTTCTCACATAACAAGCTCCTCATCAGGAAACCAAAACCTCACCAAAGATAAAAACAGCACACAGTCAGTCACTCAGTCACAAACAGATTTCACAAACAAGCAGCAGCAGCAACAGAAGCACCTAATCTATATGGGTTTCTGCACCACCTCCTCCTCCCAGGCTCTTTCTCTCTCTCTCTGTTTTCCTCTCTTTCCAACTGTGTCTTGTATAAACAAACTCTCAATGCGTCCTTCTCTCAACAATAATGCCACCCAAAGCAACCACCTTTCTTGCACACAAATACATGTGCATGTGCATCTCTCTCTCTCTCTCTCTCTCTTGGTTTTTTTCTTTCTTTCTTTCTTGCTTCTGCGTGTGTCTATGTTCGTCTGCAACTAGAGAAGAAATGTGTTTTTTCTGTGAGTTGTGTGTGTGTGTGTACCTCGAGGAGCTGGAGTTTGGCTTGCATGCATGAGAGACAGTTCGAGACGCGCAGTGCAAAAGGAGAAAGCCGCAGCAGCAGCAGCAGCAGAGCAAAGCGGGAGAGAGAAGAACACGCCAGAACACGCCAACATTGCCCAACACTCTGGCGTTTGATAGCGTAGAAGGGCGTGGGCCTGGCTATGGGGCCTCTTTTTTTTGGCCTTTTTTGCCTTTTTTGGCATTCGGGCAATATTGTGGCGTAATCCAAGCGCAACCGCAATCCTAGTTATTACTATATTTATACATGTGTGTTAATCAGTGATTTTTTTTGTGAGCAATTTTCGCCACAAATTTTGTGATTCAAAAGAAAATTAAAGAAAAAATTGGTGACACATTCCCTTGTTTTTTGCTTTTTGTTTTGTTATAAAACATTTCGCAAGAAAAGAAATTTAAAAAATTTAAAAATCGCCAAAATCATCACAACAATTTGCTTGCTTGCAACATGAAAAGGTTCTTATAATAATTTTTTTTACTTTCATATTTTGTATATTGCCAAATTTGCCTAATTGTGCTTATGGATGATCACTACTTGGGCAATATCATAAAATTGGAAAAAGAAAAAAGAAAAAAAAGAAAAAAAAGAAGCCACTACCTAATGTCAATATAATGTGATTTATGTTAATTACTTCCGAGGATTCATAAAGGTTTTTTTTATTCTGGTGATGATGCATCCATTTGATTGGCTCAACACCAAAAAAAATAAAAAATAAAAAATGTGATCAAACTTTGGGTAGTCCCAAAATCGATATATACTGTCATACTACCTTGGCAGCTTCAACACTAATTTAAATTATTTATAGAAATGCTGAAATTTTAATTGAATTGAATTTTAATTTTTTTTCAAAGGACAAAGTGAAGGAAAATAGAAAATCTATAGGACTCTTTTGATTTTCAACATGGAATCTTCAATTTTAATTAATTATTAGATAAACATTTGTTAAAGTTGTCTTTGTCCTCTCATTTCTTGTAGTCTTTAATTTCCAACTTTAAATAAATAAATAAATAAATGAAAAAAAAAAAAAAAAAAAAAAAAAAAAAAAAAAAAAAAAAAAAAAAAAAAAAGGAAAGATGAAAAATGTAGCAAAAAAAGGTGGTTCTAAAAGCGGTATGAGCCCTAGCGGTGCTGGAAACTT
>Ga0116227_10009164_pt1 | contig 18126 bp, 28 predicted proteins | sample S1TSphgellanicum_FD_89693 | JGI IMG/M metagenome (GOLD analysis project Ga0116227, IMG submission 89693) | Host-associated microbial communities from peat moss isolated from Minnesota, USA - S1T2_Fb - Sphagnum magellanicum MG | ecosystem: Host-associated > Plants > Peat moss > Unclassified... | reverse complement strand
GGGGGGGTAAGAGGGGCGTGTTGAAAGCTTCGGGATTAGACTAGGAAGAGGACAAGCTACTTGGTTATTCGGTCCTACATCCAAAACCAACCAACACGTTGGTTAGTATTCATTCGGAACACTCTTAATGTTGGGACAAGCCATGGGCAACCTTGGACTCACTTGACTCACCACGGCCTGAATTCGAGGGAAGCCACCACCTTCCCCCATATAGTATTCTCTACGTTTCACCACCGCACTTGCATCCGAATGGCACTTTTTCCCGGGACTCCCAAAGTGGAGTCCCGAAACTGTCCCAGTTTCGACTCTCGGGAATTTGGGCGTTCATAACTTCTCGCTCTAACCTCCGATTGAAACAAGGTCTAAAACAAAGTTGTAGCTCTCCTTGAGAGCTTTCCAACAGTGTGTTGCACTCCACCTACACACATCGGGATCGGGTCGATTCTTGACTTTTAATGGTCGGGAGTCAAATTGCCAATTTGACTCCCAGCCCTTCTTTCGACCATAACTCATGTTGCAGATGTCCAAATGGCTCATGTGAGGCCATTTTGGACATTTACACTTCAAGACCTTTCCAATGGTATAAAGAACACCTCAATGCAAGGTGTTTTGACCCCTGCAATTGTGTTCTAAATTTTCGGGAGTCCCGGAGGACTCCCAAGTCCCGTTTTCGGGAGTGAGTGACGACCTCACACTTCCCTCAAAGTGGGGTTGCAACATCCAAACCTGGTTAATATGCATTAATACAAAAAATTTGTTGTGACTGCTATTGTATTAGTTTTCAATGCTCTTACTTACACCCATTTAATAACATAATTTGTGGCAACAAGAATATATTTGTTCCATATCTCCCTATAGGCTTAATTAGCCCCACAAAATCAAGTCCCCATTTCATAAATGGTTCCTCTGGAAAACTTGTGACTAGTTTTACAAGATTTTGAGTAATTAATCCTCCTATTTTTTGGCATGCATCACAAGATCTACAGTCATCATGCACGTCCATGTACATAGTTGGCCACCATTATCCAACATCCAATATCTTCCTCTGCATTATTTCCATTGCAAAATACCTTCATGAAGGTCCTTCATGCAGTTCTTTCATTACCATCTATGTTTTTGTTATTGTCAAACATCGTTGCAGTTTGTTCTTTTGGCCCATTTTGTACAATTCACCATTCTTAAGCATTAAAGGCTTTGCTTTCCTAACTAATATCTACTCTTGTGCACCGATAATGTGCTTTTGATCTATCTTTTTTTTTTAAATGATTTTACATCATTCAACCACTTAGGCCTTGTATAAAACAAACTTGCATTTATGGTTTGATCATTCACACCTATGGGTTTTATACTATCTGAGAATCTTGACAATGCATTTACAACTACATGAGTTTTGCATGGCTTATACATTACTATGAAATCATATTCGAGGAACAATAACAACCATTTAACTATTATCCCTGAGACCCATGGTTTGTTGACCAAATAGACCAATGCCATATGATTTACATAAAAGAAAAACTTATTGCCTAGCAAATAATGTTTGAACTTGAACAAAGAAAAAACCATTGCTAAAGACTTTCTCTTTGTTGTGCTATAATTTTGTTTTGTTCTATTCAGAAGCCTCAAAGCATACACTGTTAGTTGATCATTTTTTTGTGTTACGTTTTGAGACAACATAGGCCCCATAACTAACAAGGATGCATTTGTATGAACATGAAATTCCACCTACCAATTTAGTGATATTAATATCAGTTCTTCAATATACTTATATTTAATCAATTCCCAGGCCTTCTGGCATTCTTCTATCCAAAAAAAAATCTTAATATTTTTGGTTAATTTAGTGATAGATGCCATAATAACAACAATTTTTTTTATAAAACATTTATAAAATTGTGCCATTGCATCCAATACTTGAATTTGTTGAGGAATTTTGGGTGGTGGCATGTTTACTATTGCTTGTATTTTTTTTGGATCTAATAGTCTCCCTTCCTTGGACATAATAAAACCCAAGATCATCCTTGAAAATACCATAAATGCATATTTGTCTAAATTCAGACTAATTCCATATTTTCTACACTTTTGAAAACATAGTTTGAGCTTTTGCAAATGACTTTCCATGTCACTATACATTGTAAAGTCATCCAGAAATATCTTCATAAAATTGTCCAAATACTCTCTAAATGTTTTGGTCATGGCTCTCTAATATGTTGGAGGTCTATTTTAAACTCCAAATGGCACCACCTTCCATATAAAAGCCCCCAATCTGTAACAAATGTAGTTTTGCATTTGTCCTCTGGAACTATAGATATTTGATGATATCTTAAATATCCATCTAAGAAGGAATATGCCTCATACCCTGCTATTGTGTTCAACACTTCATTTGTGAAAGGTAATGGGTATGGATCTTTCTTTATGGTTGCATTTAGTTTTATAAAATCTATATAAATTCTCAGCTTGCCATTTTTCTTGGGTACTACTATTATGGGTGACAACCATGTAGCTTCCTCTATAAATTCAATGAATACAACTGTTAACAACTTATTTATATCTTATTTGACCACTATAGCATAGTTTGGATTTAATCTATACTTGGCTTGATGTGCCAACAATATAGTAATGTCTAACTCAATTATGTGTTATGCTAGCTTTAGTGGCATCCCTTTTAGATCTTTGTATGTCCATGCAAAAACATCCTTGAATTCCTTCAATAATTGTTCCACTTCCAACACCTTGCTTGTTTCCAACTGTGCATTAATCTTCGCCATTTGTGCTTTTTGAATTAAGCTTCATCAATTGTTGATCTTTAATTAACGTCCATCCAATTATCTGCAATCCATGTGCTTTGATGTTTGCTAGAGTTTCATCTACTACAACACTCCTTAGTTGATGTCTGTAGTATGTCTCTAGATACACCTTATCCTCCAGAGCTACTTCTAGTTCATATCTATTGCCATGTATTTTCTTTTTTGTGCTTTATACTTCAGATCCATGTTCTGAAATACTATAATTCACATATGTATCCATGATCCCCACATTTGTGGTTTTCATAGATTGAATTGTTTCAAGTGAACTATTGTTCCTATGGAAAACAATTCTAGCTATGTAACAAAGGAGATATCTTATTCTTCATATGTGACAGCATTCTGATAATTGTAACACAGTAACACTTTTGGTTTTCTTACTTCATTTCCCAAATGTTTGGTAACTGTAATTGTTCTAATTATCCCATTCCCTTGTATGGTAACAATGTTACTTCCCCAATCATGTGCCACTTTAGCATCCCTCAACCATGGTCTCCCCAACAACATGGAATAACTAGCATCTACCACACTATTATAAAATACAATAAACGGAGTTATGTAAGGAATGCCATGAACATATATCTTCAGATCTTTTATCAACCCCATTGGTTTTGTGGTTGTTTGATCTTCCATCCTCAGATTATATGGTGCAAGTTTAGGCTTTAGAAGCCCCAACCTCAATTTCAACTGTTATGTGCTAATATTAACTCCAAAACCTCCATCTAGCAACACATCTTCTATTATATTCTTCCCAATTTGTATTTGGATAACTGCTATATGAGTATCTATTACTACAACAGTTGTCCCTACTTTTGGTATTGAAAAACCAACTTGTTTTTTTATGGTTGCTTTACTTACATTCTAAGTTTTCTCTAGTTTTAGCTTCTGCCAAAGATATATTTTAGGTTCAGGAATTGTTTTGAGCAACTATCCTAAATTCAAAATATAATTTATTTTTAGCATATGCTTACCAATGTCCAAAAAAAGCTCTTATATTGTGATCAATTTCCCTTATGAACTCACTACTTCTTGAGATTTATGTGTGTCCACAAGAATAGTATTTGGCATACCCGGCTAGATTTTGTTCCATCTCTCCATGGATGGCCCTTTTATCTAGGTTTATGTTTTTTAAATTTGTTGAATTATCTCCATCATTGACTACTTCAATTGCTTTTCTTTCTCCCATTCAGCAACATTCTTTGTTTTTCTTGGTTCTCTATCCTTGAACACCTGTTCTTTAGTTACTTTACTTCTTGTGATAACATTAACATCCACCACATTCACATCCACAATGATTATTTGTGTCTCAACAATAAGTTGAACCTCTGCTATTGTCAAAGATTTCCCATGAAACATTTCCTACATCTCAATAAACTTTGGACAATTTGTCATTTTATGTCCATTCAAACCACATATGTGACATGCATATGAAGATGTTTTCTGTGTTTTTTGACTTGGTTGTATTGCTTTTGTGGTTGCCACCATGGTCTATTTTTTTATATTTTTGCATGTTTCCACATTATGATTTGTCATCCCATAATTTGTGTATTTTTTGTCATTTTTCCTTATATTACATTGTGGTTTTACTAGTATTGCCTATTTGATACTTTGTGGTACCAACAGTGCACACCTTGCTTTTGTAATAGTCATATTTTTTTTACACAACATTGCCGCCTCCTTATGGTATTGTAATGTTGATTGTTTCATCCTTGCAATCACAATGTTGAGGTATGATTGCAAACTTGCTTTAAACATAATAGTTAAAAAATTCTCTATGGTTGGTACTTTGTATCCATGAACCAACTTTTGAATCCACTCATAGTAAACCTCCACTCTCTCAATCTCCTCCTACTCCATGTTCTTTAGCTCCATGTATATTTGCTCATCATTCTGAATCTTCCAATGACATTTGCAAAATGTTTGTGTAAGCTTTGAAAAATACAATCAAGAAATTTTGACATGTAATTATGGCATTAGTTTGATGCCATATTTTTTAGCGTATAGCTAAACGCATTGATGATATACTTTGCAAAAGTCTCTGCATTTGATTTTATTATAAAATTAAACATTCTAACATGAACATTTGGATCAACATTTTTTTTGAAATCAAAATATTTAAGAGCTACCCTATTTGGCCTAACATAATGGCCATCTCTATGATCAAGATTGATGTAGTTACAGCAATTGGTTCTTAATATCCTCCTCTTGGATGCATAACATTTGTACTTTTACACCCTCTGGTAGCCATTGAGCTCATCAATGGTCAATCTGATGAATAGTTGTTATCGGATTAGTAAACATTATTTGAGGTTTGCCAACAACTCTAGTAGTAGCTATTGGTAGTGTTGAACTTCGATTCAAATTCCTTATTGTCAAGACTCCACTTGATCCACTACCTAATTTTGCTATAATTCCAATTAATATTCCCCTTTTGATAACATCCATGTTAGGTGCAAACAACCATTTCCACTCTTGTGGTTGTTATACTTGCACCAAATGATTGAGTAACTCCTACTCCAACATGTTTACAAATTTGAACAATTGCAACTTTTGACACTATTGGTGGAACTATGTTGACATGAGATCAACGATGTTCCATTTTATGGTTACCCATTTGTATCCACTGTGGTGTAGTATGTGGATGTGAATACCCCTCTAGTTTTCTATTCTTAGCTTGAATAGATGAATGAATTTGTCAACTCTCTAGTCCCAATTGGTTTCCCAACTTTATGCCTTTAAATTTATTATGGATTATAGGAATTCCTGATTCTTATTCTTGTGGTTGATCCATTAATGCTCCTGTCGCATTTTGTCATTCCACATATCTAGTAATACATATTTTGATGTGAAAAGGCACAAAAAGACAATCCATGATTACATGTCCTTCTTCCTCAGAGAATGCATAGACCTTTAAAAGTAACCCACTCATTTCCGAATCCATAGATTCATGATTTCGTGTTTTGGCTATGTGCTTTGTTTGATCCAACTCTAGATTCCCTTGATGTGAATTTGATCCAACACATTCACATGTGCCTCTACATACTCAAATGTCTTAGGCAATTTTCCTCAATCTCCTCAAACACATCAACATTGGTGTTTTCATCCACCTCCCAATGTTCCACTAGTTCATAGTAGTCCAGAGATGCATATTGATACGCAAACCTAGGTTATATACCTCTTGTAACATCCCTCCCTTGGCTCGTCATCGATTTTGGATTTGAAATTTCCTATAATTGATCAGGTATTACAAAAGTCCTTGCTCCATCTTGATCTCTATGATTTTGAACCACAAATTGCGACTAAAAAGTATATTGCATCCACTCATTCGAATGAATAGTTGATTGCATCTCTCATTGTGGAAATTATCGTTTAGAATTGTGCCTTCTTTGAAAACCCCTAGTCCATATGTCCTGTCATACCACTTCTTGTAGTAAAAACGACTTGTGCCACACAAGCCTTTCCTCTATTCTCAGCACTCATCTATCCAACATTAGATTTCGATATGGGGTTTTTGTAAGCCTTGCATACTCCTCTCCATTTTCAAGATTGTATTTTTTTATTATTATCAATAATTTGCCAATTTGCTTACAAGTCTAATTGTCGTTATAAACTATGGGTCACCATCCGATTCATCTTGTTTCACAATTCTTTGTCTTCAAAGTCTATAGATTGTTATGTAATCCTATGGCATCAACCCCGTAAACCTCTGATACTTTTTAACATACCCCTTAAAATTCTGAATTGAATAAAAAAACAACATTACTTGTTTGGACATTCTCATCTACAATATACAACAAAATTTGTAAAAAACCTTCCCATTACTTTTTTTAAAAACAAAAAAAATCCCCACAAGATGGTCGCCAAATGGTAGAAGTGAACTTTAAATTCTTGCATAATATTTCACACTATTGTAAAAACATATTTGCATTTCACATGTATATGTTGACTATTTCTGTCTTAAGTTTTAACAAACTTAACATTACAATTCATTCCAACATTAGATTCATAGTTATTACATATAACCAAAGTGACACTTAAGAATACATTGTAAAAGACTTTAGAAACAATATTATAATTCATTTCATCATAATTTAGTGCTACAAAAATTCACACACAAGCTAAACATAAAATTCACTATAGAAGTTTGTGCTTCTCTGTATTATTGAAAACACGAATCCAAATTACAACATAATCCCATTTTTTGTTGAAAAAAAATCCCAAAACAACACTTAAAATGTATGCTATATCAAAACAGAATCTGTGGTTTTCTATGACAAGTACCTCCAACTTCTCCTATTCTTTTCTAAAACTCTTTGTCTCATATTCTCTTTTTTGTCCTTCATTTTTTAGACTTCTCCCCCTCTTGAACCATCCCAAGTCACATCATTATGATCCAAACAACAAGAATTCAAAATTCAAACTAACAAAGTTCCTTGATTAGTCCTTATCCTAACTACATTGTTCATCCCAAATCACATACTCATCTTACCCCCTTAACATTATCAAATTTTTATAGCCCCTGAAGATAAATATAAAACAACCTTTGTAATAGACTAGGGAGCTTTTGTTTGGATGATGATGCCATTTGGTGTCAAAAATGGGCCACGAACATTCCAAAAAGTAGTCAATAAAACTTTTAGAGAATACTTAAACTAGTTCATGAAGGTATTTTTAGATGACTTCACGGTTCATAGTGATATGGAAAGTCATTTGATGAAGCTCAGATTTTGATTTAAAAAATCTAGAGAATACAAAATCAATCTTAACCCCAAAAAAAATGCCTTTATGATATTTTTAGGACTAATTTTACGGTTCATAGTTTTCAAGGAAGGAAAAATACCAAACCCTAAAAAGGTTCAGGCAATTGTTAATATGCTAGTACACACAAACCCACATTAGATTTAGGTCTTTAATGGTATGGTTCAATTTTATAAATGTTTAGTCAAGAACTTTGCCTTTATCATAGCATCAATCACAAAGCTGATGAAGAAGACAAAACCCTTTATCTAGACCACATAATGTCAAGAAGTCTGGGATCACATTAAGCTGAGATATATGGAAACACCAATTCTAATACCTCCAAATTGGCAGCTGGAGTTTCATATGCACATAGATGCATATTTACTAGTAGTTGGTGCAATGTTAACACAAAACCCAATTGGAAAGTATGACCAACCTATAGTATATGCCTTTAGACTACTAAATAAAGTAGAGCATAATCATACTACTATAAAGAGAGAAGCCTTAGCAATGGTTTATGCTTTGTATAAGTTTAGACATTTTCTATTGGGAAACTAATTTGTCTTTTATGTAGATCACATGGCTCTTGTATATATGGTCAACAAACCACAAATGTTTGAAAGGATAACCAAATGGTTGTTATTATTTTTGGAGTATGAATTCATAGTAGTTTACAAGCCTAGTGGAACACATGGTAGTTGACGCTTTATCCAGATTACTAAATAGCTGAAAACCATTAAGAGTTCCAAATCAAACTATGGAGGCATCATTATTTTTTGTAGAACCTATGGATGCAGGAAGTAACAAGCTACTTAGAAATAGGTCAAATGCTAGAAACTCTAGACCTAGCTCAGAAATAGAAGTTAGTTAGAAAGGCAAAACCTTTTACTTTGAAAGAGGGAAAAATGTATAGAGTGGGACACAACAACAGATTATGCAAATGTTTGACCACCTCAAAAGCATAGATTGTTTTAAAGGAGCTACATGAAGGAGTGGCAAAAGGAGATTTTGTTGCAAATATTAATGCAAAAAAAATTCTGAATGCAGGTTATTGGTGGCCAATTCTATTCAAAGATACTCATGATTTTTGTAGAAGTTGTGACAACTATAAAAAAATTGGAGGATTAAAAACAAAAAGTCTAGCCAAATTGGTAACAACACTTCCAGACGAACATTTTATGAAATGGGATTTAGATTTTATAGGTCCAATTAAACTAGCAAAAGGATTAACATAAAACAAATATATCATGGTAGCTACAAATTATGCAACCAAGTGGGTAGAAACAAAGGCACTCATAACCAATATTGCAATAGTCACATCTAGATTTTTATATGAGTATATTTTGACTAGATTTGGATGTCCTCTAACCATAGTCATAGATCAAGGAATACATTTCATCAATGATACAATTAAATATCTAATAGAACAATTTATGTTAAAGCATATTAGTTCTACTGCTTATTACCCATAGGGAAATGGACAAGTAAAACCTATTAACAAAGTTATTGGTAGATTATTGACCAAGTTAATCAATGAAAGGAAAACATATTGGGATGAACATCTGTCCATAGTTTTATTTTCATACATGATAGCATACAAGGTGGCAATAGGGTACACACCTTACTAGTTAGTCTATGGTCTACATCCTCTAATGCCAACAGAATATGTTGGAGAAAATTAGTGGAACATATTTTTGTGGAATTAATAGAAACACACAAAGAAAAAAAATTCCAATTTGGAGATTATGTTATGTGGTTTCCCAAAGGAGAAAAGCCACATTTGGGCAAATTCAAGAAAAGATGGTTTGACCCATTCAATGTATAGTATTGTTTACCCAATAACATTATTCTTCTTGTTTTTGTTCACAATTTTGAACCAAACCTAATTTCGGTCAATGTTAACAAGTTGAAACCTTATATATATGTGGATTAGGCATTGAAGGGAATTCAAAGTTTAAAAAATCAAAAGTCTTTAGAGTCTATAGATTTTGACTGTAAAAATATATATATGACGAAGATTTAGAAGATGAGATAACATAAAAAATCATAGATATTAATCAAAGAGTCACATCAAACAAAACCTCAATGAATCTAATGAGTCAGCAAGATATGATATACTTAGAAACCATAATTACACAATTTCATAATCACTGGTCCATAAATTAAATAGGCCTGTCCCATCTACATAATTGTTAGGTTAGCATGCATTAACTATAGCCCATATTGTTGTCAATATGAACTTACACAGAAGTCAACATGTGTCAAAAACCCATAAAAAATGGACAAATCACTAAAACACCAGCCCTAAAGCGAAAAGTAAAACATCATTACATGAAATGAGATGATGGTGTTTCAACAAACTGGAAAACAACATAGCGCCTCTTCATTTTCATTTTTTGTAAATACATTTTTATCAATTTTTGTCTTTATAATGAGCATAAAAGAAAGGTTTGTTGAGAAGTTGAAAAGGAAATCTAGAAAGAGATTACTAAAATTGAGAGAAAAAAAACAAGAAAGAAAAAGAATAGAATTTTTCCAAAATTTTGCTTTTATAGTCTAGGTTTCCAAAAAGGGGTCCGCCATTTTCATCTCCTATTTATTCTTCTTCCTTTCAAAGATCTTCTCCATTGTCTAAGTTTGATAAAACTTTTGAAGCAATTAAAAAGAACAATAAAAATTACAAATAAACTTCGAGGAGGTACAATTTTAGAAACCCCAGAAGAGAAGTAGGTACAAGTGAATAAGTTGGTCCGATTTCCATTTCTGACTTTGAAAAGGAGAATCAAAGAAATGACTTGCAACAACATAAAGAAGCACCATCATAATAACATGAGCCTACACAAGAGCAAACTCCGAAGAAGATCCAGATTCCAAACAAAAAGTGCAATAAAAGAAAAACTTAACAAGCAATGGTTGTTAATTTGCAAGGGAAGTGGGTTCAGACTCACCACGATGATGAGGTTAGGTACATTTTTATTCCTATAAAGTAGAATTATAATAACAATTTGAAGAACATTCTGTTCTAGACAAGTTTTGGAAAGGAGGAGAGAAAATGGGTAAACAAAGTTGGTTTGGTAAATCTATTTGAAGTTGAATGGAAAAATCCCCATCATAATATTTTGGTTGATTTTTTGAATAACTAGAAATTGGATTTTGAGAATAACAAAATCAAAGTTATGATGGCAAAAGAGCAAATAATTATAAACAAACATTTGTTGGCAGAGGTTTTTTAAATTTGCCATACAAGAAAGATAGAGGCACATTAGGCAAAAATGCCAAATGCTAGAGTAACACTAACAAACATAACTCATAGAGTCCCAAATACTTATAACACCAATGAAGGGTGGGTTGTAAGGAAAATGAAATCAAAGTATGTCAATATAATTGTTGCAATTTTTCCCATTATTTATTTAAAAAATAAGGTGTAATATTTTTGTAATAAATATGCCATGATGTTTTCCAAAGCATATCATGGATGATCTGTCAATTGGGCTACAATTATGTATTCTCAATTGGTCAAAGAGTTGATTAGATGGGAAAAGTGTCAAATGAACATGATTGAAGGAACAACTAAGAGGGAGCCCAAAAAGGATGTATGCCATACTGTTATTGTCCTAGAAGTTTTGTTTCCAAAATGGTTTCAAGTCCAAGGAGCAAAACCATGCGAGAAGATGAAGAAAATAAAGTAGCCACAAGAGGATAGGAAGAGGAAAGAGACTTTGAAGGAGAGGTTTATAAAAAACAATAGACCTCTTAATCATGTACATATTTCTCCTAAAAAGGAAAAACAACCAAAAACAAGGACAACTAAGAGAATAATTATGATGTCTCAATTTGATGATGATGAAGAGAAAAAAACTTTGTTGAAGAGGTAGAGAAGACAAGAGTATATTATAATGAGGGACAATGTTAATCTTCAACATGTAGCAAAATTGTTGAGGAAGCAACAACAACAACAACAAAGGCAAAAAGAGATGTCAATATCTCCTAAGTTCAATCCAAGACCACATATTTCTCCAAAGCAAGAAAAAAGATCATATGGGTAGGAGCACCAAAAATGGCCCAAGAAGGAGCCAAAATTTCAAGCCTAGTACGAAACAAAGGAGTAGATACATGATCTGAAATCGGATCTACCATAAGTGCAACAATCTGTTCTAATACCATAGGATAATGAAAGTATGTTATTTTCAAGACCAAGTTCTATTACAAGAACAAATGTATTTGGAGAAATTTGGATTTCACATAGAAGTTTTTCTTTAGATACTAGTTCCAAGGGACTGACTCCTAGGTTTCATATGCCAAGGTTTGTACAAGGGCTAGAAGCAGACTCAGATGAACATAGGAGGGCTACTAATATGATTCAACAACAACAAAATATAGCACACAAATGACCAACATTCTACTTAGATTTTCTAACTTAGAAATTAGAAATTAGCAGATTATAAAGGAGAGGGACAAATCTATTTAGAATTTGCATGGGGCTTTGGAGAAATAACAAAAATTCAAAGTAAAGTTATAGGTCAAGAAGCATGATAATAATGAAGTATTGGCAAAACCATAAATGGTTAAACAAAAGATTAATAACATGGAGAAGTACAACAAGGATCTAGAGAAAATCAAACTGGAAAGAGATTATTTACAAGTAACTCTGATGTAAACATATGCCAATTACTGGAAGTTGAAAACAGAGAAGTGTAAGGAATGCTTTTTGTCACTTCTCTTTAAGTATATTAGTTAAATTAAAATAAAGTATCATGGTTAAGGTCTTGTTCTATCACATTGTAGTAAATACCACATAAATACAACAACTTGGACAACAACAAATTATCATCACACAAATGAATGAAATAAGAAGAAATTTTTATAAATCTCCACGGAGTCATCTATAACAAAAGTCCTTATTTACAAAAGCATCAACAACGCCAGACATTATTGTTTTCTCCTTTTTATAGTCCAAATAACAGTTCTAACCATCTAACTACCCTTAACATTTCAACTTTGGTAAGTCAATTTGTATTACTACTTGTTATTTTGCTGCATTTTGATTTGTCTACAATACTTAGTGCTTTGTCAAGTTGCTTTGTACTTTGTTAAATTGATTTATAGTAATGTTTAGTTTTATCAAATCATTTTGTTTACTACATATCAATTGTTAAGTAATAATTTCCTTTTCCTAACAATAACCCCCTCTTATTCGTTGAAGTGTCTTCACACAAATAGGATCTCTAAACATTTGTGATGGTGTTTGGATGTCATCAATACACTTTCTAATGATTCTACCATGTCTCTGGTGGTTGTGATGGTATCTCCTTGGATGTACTTTCAAGTCTTTCCCATTTTCAGTGGATGTGGAAAACATTTTTGGTATTGCCTTAAGCCTCTTGATATAAGGTCGAGTTGCCAAAGAAGTTATGTCCTTGCAATGGCAGCCTATAGTATCAATGGATGTGTACCAAGATACATGTTTTCTACCTAGTTTCTTGTGTACTCATAGTTAGCTATCCACTAAATGGCTTCCATTGCTTGAGCACTTAGTTTTTCCATCTTTGCAAGTTCTTGGCAAGTCCCAATTTTTTTCTTCCACTCCTTAAAAACTTGTTTTGTTTGGCTCACTACATGGTTCGGTGCTTCGATGACTAGTGTCATTATGAAGGTCTGGCATCCACATTTGGCAATTTGATGGTGATGGTAATAGCTGCAATATTTGATTTCCAATCTACAGTAGTATCTCAATGCATACAACCCCAAATAGCCCATTGTAAACTCCAACACTTTGTAACATTTAAGTTCATTGTACCAGATGTAGCCATAAATGATACTATAAACTAAATACTCTCTCCACTCCAAGTCTTCAATCTTCCACATCACCAAGAACTATTTTTTAGTGATGTGTGCACCAAGCATAAGTAGAACAACTCCCAATCTAAAACTCATAAGTAATCGGTAAAACAAGTAATAAGCTTCAGGGTTTGGCATCAAAGGATACAAGTATTCCATTTCTAACATCATGTGTATTGTATCATTCTGAGAGCAAGGTTTAATGTTGACTTGTTTTGTCATTGTTGGTGATCCCACATGTGGTGCCACCAATTCATAAATTGTTTTTCAATTATTAGTTTCTATCCACTTTATCTCCATCCTTATGGTTGTATCCTTGTATTTGAGTCATTGGTTTTTTTGTTACTTCCTTTCTTTTCATGAGTAACTTTCCAATGGGAGTTGTCTCATCATACTTTATTACTTCCGTTTGCTTCTTCGATTCTTCTTCATCATTTAGTTCTTCCTCCTCAATTTGATCTTTTAGCTTTTGGATCTTGACATATGTTGCATCAAGAGCTTTGACATAACCTTTAGTTTGGTCAATATGCCATCTTTTCATCTCGGCCCACCTTTCCTTCAATGTTGTTTTCACATTAGGCTCCATTTGCCCTACCAACTGTTCATATAGAAGAGCCTTAGCTTAGTTCTCTATAGCAAGTTTCTCCCAATTTGTGAGTGTCTTCAAGGTTTTTTGAATCAATTCCAAACTTTATAGCTTCTCATCCATAACATGTAACTCCTTATTGAATTTATGTTCTTTCACACAAACTTTTCCTCACTACTTATTATAAGATCTTTGAGATTGCTCCACTGTTTCTTCAAAATCCTTGTTTGTTTTGTCCTTTGCGTTAACTATCTCTTAAAACATTTTAATTTTCACATAGAGTTTTTGTCTTTCTTCATTAAAGTTTCAAAGTTCTTGATTGTAATATGTAATCTTAACATTTGCGTTTGCTATGATTTCCAGTTGAACTTGCTTCGTCTTCTACTTCACCACTTGTATTAATCTTTTTGAATCTTCCACTGCTTTTTACATCTCCTTAGAATGCTTATTCATTTCCACAATCCTCTATTGGAATTCCACAAAATTATTCTCTATTACCTTCAATGACCCTTTTATCTTCTAATGGATTTTATTATGTTGCAAATCGCTTCAACCTAAGCACATCGATCCTTTATTTCTTTTTGAAGCTCTTTGATTTGTTTTTTCATCTTCATGTTCTCCTCCAATTATTGGGTATACCACTTCTATTGTTGGATTTCCCATTCTTGAATTGTCTTCACTACTACCAGAAATCGATCTACAATGTCTTCCCATTCTTTTCCCACTCCTGACATTACAACAATAGTGACTAAGGACATTTAAAACTCACCAACTTGATTTGGTTTATCAACTTCCTTCTCTACCATCTCGGTGTAGATCGCTTTACCCTTCTCTATTTTTTTTTCTAGTTGTTTTGTTCTTATAACAACCACTTCCTCCTCAGTTTGTTCATTGTTAATATTCACCTATATTGTTGGAATACTTCTTTCTCCTCATCAACTAGTATGTTGATCTTCTCCAAAACACTTACGGTAACCTCTAGAAATTTTGTTTGTAGTTCCATTGCTACTTTCACCACTTCTTCTTCCTTACAAATCCCTAGATTTGCCACACCTTTTTAAACATTGATGCCTTCTCCAATAACTTCAATTTTTAGCCACAATAATGATGATTCCTTTTGTTTGTCAATTGAAGGATTATCAATATCCCCTTCTTACATTGGAGATACCTTGGATTGTTCTAGATGGGTTGGTTTGTTCATTTTACTATTTTTTTTTTGCTTTGGTTTAGGCACCATGGCATGCGCATCTACAACAGCCTTGTTATCACTAGACTAAAATCTTCTTCCTATTGTCATAAGTCTCTTTGGATTTTCAACAAAATGATCTAGATGTCATGTTTTTATGATGGTAAAAGGTGGTCCAATTAAGGTGTTTCATGGTCCACATGCCTTTTTTTGCACAACTAGAATTTCATTCTATAGCTTTTGTGCAAACCACATTGCCCAATTCACTTCCCCTTCCTCTATAGTTTGGATAATGGTCACGACCTTAATCTTGGGCTCACAACCAAAGCAAGGGCATGGAAAGGTGCGGGCTGAGAATGCAACCTAGGAGTCACATTCACACCTTCGAAAGTGCGGGAGATTGTGAGGGAATGAGCCCACAGACTTCTAAGTGGACTCCCACTTTGGGAGTTGGAATCCCAATGGATTTTTGAATCTTCAAAGAGCAATTTGAAAGGTCAAAACTCATTGGATTGAAAAATTCCTTATATCATTGGAAATATTTTAAAACTTAGGTGTCTAAAATGAGGTCTCATTATCCATTTGAGTACTTACAACACAAGTTATGGCTGAAAGAAAGGCTAGGAGTCAAAGAGTCAATTTGACTCCTGACCATTAAAAATCAAGAATTTCCCTGATTTACATGCGTGTGGGGGTGTGCCACATATCTTTGAAAAGCTCTTAAAGAGGACTACAACGTTGATTTAAACCTTGCTTCAATCGGAGGTTTTCATAAGAAGTTATGGGCATCCAAAGTGGTGGAAGTCCCAATTTTGAGAATTTCGAAACTCCCAACTTGGGAGTCCCGAGAAAATGCCATTTGGGTGTAACCCCCATGGCAAATCACAAAGAATATTATAAGGGGGAAGGCGATGACTTCCCCCAAGTCTGGGTTATGGTGAGTCCTTATTTCTTTTTCACGTTCTTTTCTTGCCTTAAAATTCCACTCTACAACATGATTATTATCTCTTCCCAAAAAATCCTTCTAAAAGTAATACCTATGTTTTATAACCCATAGTTCTTCTGTCTCTAGGGTCCAATAGATGTGCAAGAGGCCAGAGGGGTGGTTGTTCGTTCATTTGCATTACGAGTAGTTCACCATTAAAGAACTTTTCCTCACTTTTCTTTTTTGTAACAACCATATTTCTTTGATTTTTTTTCACACTTGGAGTAATAATGGTTCTTGGCACATATTTATGAAAGTAAAGTTGCTTAGTAGTTCTTGATTCATGATTGTAATGCCTTTTCCTTGAAATTTTCCTTCATTTTTTTGGCTTGTTCTTTTTAAATTTTGGTTCACTGGTTGGTAGCCATTCAATTTTTTCAATATAATCATTACTGGTCCATAGTAGTGAGTTAGGTTTGTTTGGTCTTGGTTTGGAATTTGTCCAAGGCAAACCTTTAAGTTTGGCTTTGTGGTGAGAATCCCATCTCAACTTGGATTTCTTTTGTACAATAATTACATTTGTCATAATGATTATCAATGTATTGTTATGTCAAGATTCCTTTAATTTGTTAATATTAACTTTCTCCATATCATCATTACTTAAAGTGGACAATTCTAATGTGTTATTATTGAAAAACAATTGCACTTTATAACGATTTTTCCATGGTAAATTAAACTTTTTGCCTTTTATTTTCATAGCTTTAGGCATCCATAATACCAACTTTCCTTCTTAAAAAATTTTCATCTTGCCATTATCATCTTGTTGGTATTTTCGTAATAATTGAATATGGTTCATATTTCTCTAGCATGCCAATGATTTTCATCTAATTTTACTAATTCCTCCATTCTTATTCGAATTACCAAATGAATGTTATTTTATGGTACATTTCGAATTCTATGAATAGGTATGTGAGCCCTATTGACACATCCATGCGATGTAGTCTTAATTTTCAAGAATTGCATTAGTGATATTGGGGTATGATAAGGCTATTAAGGGTTTTAGAAATTTCATGTTAAAATGAGGAATGATGGGTTTGCATGGTTGCATGGGGGGTTTCTTTTGTTTCAGAATTCAATTATTTTTTTCAACAAAAGTTAATAATCATAGTTTTAGAACTTCAATTACATGATTGGGACTTAGAAATCTGTAGAGGGTTGGGGTTACAAATAAATAATAAAATTTGTAATGTTCGGCAAAATGTTGGTCTCATTCTAATATTTAATGGATAGTCACACAAGTAAGGATGATTTGAGATTTTTGAAAAAGTTAAAGGGTGTCAATGAAGGGTCCAATGGAGATGGAGTAATCTTCAAGCATTATAAACTTGCAAGATTAATTTGAAACAACATAACAATTAAAATGAATAGGGTGATAGGTTAATAATTACAACATGGATTTCACAATGAACAAAATTTTTATTCAGGTTATGGAGAAGTCTAAAGAGGAGTTGCAAATACATGGTGAGTCCTAGGTTATGCCACATTGGTAGTTCATAACTACAAGAAACACTAGTAGAATTAGCTAAAATGTAATCATTTCATTTGCAACTACATATGATTTGCAATTGTTTGCGACTAAGTTTAGGAATATTTACAACTATAAGATCAAATTTCAACCATTTTGGTCACTTTTACAACTATGATGCAACTATTGGAAACTTCATCCAATGATTGGATGACTTTTAAACTTGTTTTCATCCATGAATATATTGATATGTTCCATTAGTCACAATAATCACCAAATTACTCACATCCTAAAGGTATTTTACAATGACACAGGGGTGTATTTATATGTATGTATTAAAATTATATTTACGATATATTACATATATCATAAATGCATATTTGTGTGTATATTAATTATGTGTATGTATGTATAATGTTCATATAATGAATCTAAAAATTAATATTTGAACTCTGAAATTTATTATTCAAATCTGAAAATTAATATTTCAGTTATGAAATGTATATATATTTGAATTTAAAGATT
>Ga0116227_10009163_pt1 | contig 18128 bp, 15 predicted proteins | sample S1TSphgellanicum_FD_89693 | JGI IMG/M metagenome (GOLD analysis project Ga0116227, IMG submission 89693) | Host-associated microbial communities from peat moss isolated from Minnesota, USA - S1T2_Fb - Sphagnum magellanicum MG | ecosystem: Host-associated > Plants > Peat moss > Unclassified... | reverse complement strand
TCATATAGGAGTGGTATTTTGTTTTCTTAGGATTAAAAAAATGAAAATAAGAAAATCTTGCTGTACATGATGATGATGACTCCAGGAAAGTTCAAAGTCTTGAAACGACCAATTTTCTCAATTGTATTTTTCAAGTTTGTGATAATGGATGATGATGAGTTAAACTCACTTGGAGCATATTGTGAAAAATGAATTTCAGGAGCCACCTTGCCAGCTGTTGGAAGTCATAACGCTGAGATGCTGCTGCCTTCTGCTTGGCATTGGCTGATGCCCCTGCTACAATTGTTTCTACCACCTCCCCCCTATCGTCAGCGCTGATGGCATTAGCACCTGGATTGGTCTAGCTCTCTGTGACCCGCGTATAAAGAAGAGCATTTGGAGGGTCTTGTGAAGTGCTAGCGGTAACACCACCACCCAGATTCCTTGAAATAGGAGATGCAACAACCTGCACCTACTTTAGCTCCCCTGCTCCAAATATTTCGATTGAAACTCCGGCACCCACATTGCCAGTCCTGTTGCTGTTCTCCATGGGTTCCTCCAAAGATCCGCACAAGGTTTCCCACTTTCTTGCACCTGAGAGTATTACGACCAGCCTCGGACCATTTTCTTCACAAAATTTGGATACATCTCTACCATCCGAAATGCCACCATGCCACCATAGTTGGTTCCCACCAATTGTATCTAGTTCTGAAAACCAATTTCGCATGAGGAAAAAAAAAGAAAAACCAAGAAGTCAAAATAGAGCATGAATAATTGATGACAACATGTTATTATGATGTTGCAGCAGCAGTAACGCTTTGAAATTCTGCAACAAACAAACTACTCTGGTTGTTATTCCATCAACGTCAACTAAGGAGAAAAGACAAAAAGGAAGTCGCCTTACTTGCGCCAATGGAACTCGTTTCTCCTTGCATCCTTGCTGGTGAGGAAAATGTAACACCGAGAGAAGAAGAAGAAGAAAAAGAGAAAGTGGAAAATGCTTTGAAAATTTTCTTCTTGTTGCTCCAATTCTCACCAACAATAGAATCCCACTGCAAAGTTCGTTGGCCAAGGCATTTTTAGCAGCATGGTGCTAGTTGGATCGATGCAGTATGCGAACGCAGACATCAAACAGTGGCGGGTAGTGGCCGTGGTTCGCTTCTTCGTCAGCTTGCAAGGCGGCCGCGCGATCTGACCTTGGTGCACCAACAGAAGAAGAAGGATGGGAGATGTTGTTGAACAATCGATAGGAAATGCAAAAGCCACCTTCAGCTCTGATGCCACAAGTCAAGGCCAGCAGAAGAAGAAGAAGAAGAGGCGCAAGAGCGGGTAAAGCAACAAGGTAGAACCACACGTTCTGAATGTGGACACAGTAGCCCCAGCTATTTGTCTCTTTGGAGGTAAGCCATAACCTTAGCGAGTCCACTTAGCGGGCATGGCCAAAGAACAACGGCCAAGGATGGATGCGACGACAGGTTAAGCACTAGGGAAAGGCTAGCACCAGTGGTTGTAGATGCAGTGGCAGTGTTAAGCGCCAGGGAAAGGCTAACACTGGTGGCCATCATCAGGATGGATGAAGGGACAGATGATGGGACGGATGACGACGAATGACGAGACGGATGGATGGAAAGGACGACCGGACAGCACCACAAGCGGACAAAACCAAGGATATTATATAAGTAGATATAGCCATAATGCGAAATTGAAAAATAAAAAAGTGCTAAGAACCAATGTTTTTTTTGGAGATTTTCAATAGCCACAATTCGACCAAATTTTAAGAAATTTCGCTAGACTTGTATACATGGTTCAAATAAGTAGCCAAAAATATAGAAGTATGGTTTTTTAAAAAATTACTTTAATATTTAGCTTGTAGCCAAATTTTGTTGAATCGGTTTGTGGAAGATTTAAAACACCTCCAACTACACCACAAAGTTGGAAAAAAAAAAAACCAAAAACCAAAAAAAGCAAACTACTCCTCAAGGGAGTTTTTTTTTGTTTTTTACCCACTCAAATTGAATTTCGGAATATTTCTTACATTTTATTTTTTCAGTAAAAAATTATTCATTTTTTCATGTTTCGATTTTGTGATGCTGCAAAAAGAAAATTAATCAAAAATTACATTAAAAAAGAACCAAAAGATTCAGAATTTTCCCAAAAAGTTTTGATGAAAAATCAATTAAGGTATTGAACTCCACAGTCGACTCATTACCAAATAAGGTTTTTTTTTCTAGTATTTTGGGCAAAATTTTAATAAACATTACAAAAACTAAATTAGATTTCAGAAAGATCTTGAAAATATTCATTGAAAAATGGAAAAAAAAAAATCTATTTGCATTGTTGAAAACCTTCGACAAAGTAGGTGTTGAAAACTTTGACAAGGTAAGTTTTGAGTAGCAATATCCTTGAGGGTACAATTAGGAGCATCATTTATTTTCATTTTACTAAACTCATCAAATTTTAGAGAAAGAAAAAACAGTTAAATAAAAAATTTCACTAAATTATTTTGAATACATTGATTAGGTTATACAAATTTTGAAACTTTAATGATATCGAAAAAGTTTTGTATTTTGTATTAATCATTGCATTTAAAAAACATTTCACAAATGTTTCCTTTCCTTGCAATTTTTGTTTTATGAGCACAAGTTTGAAAAATGTTTTGGGTTGTTTTTTGGGGGAATTGTTTTATTAAGGTACCTTAGATGATATTTTATTTTATATATTCAATTAAATAAACACAATTTAATTATGATTGTTCAAATTTTTGAAAGGGTCATGATGATTAGAAATACAAATTTGTATCAATTTTTTTAATTTAAAAAAAACTTAAATTAAATAATTATTATTTGACTATTTTTGGTTTCGTAATCATTCATTGAGGTGGTTCTTAATGGTACCACCCAAAGATATTATTATCTTTTTATGGAGTTCCTTTTATAAATTTTTAACCTAAGGTGCAAGAAGTATTGAATTTTGAGTTATTATCTTAATTAAAAATTCAATAAAATTGAACTTTTCAATAAAAATTAGATTTTAAACTTAAGGTAAAAAAGGGTTACCTTTCAATATTACAATATGAGCTCAATAGCACAAGTAACACTAATATTTTTCAACAAATGAGAATATATTTTGACATTTAATGCATTTATAAATTAGCAAAATAATACCCTCCTTCCAAATGCAAAGGTTTCTTGATACATAAAAAGTACATCAATCTTCCCAAACATGATTGTGATTCTGATTTTAACACTTAGATCATTAGACTATTTTGAATACATATATATAGAATTGAATCAAAAGTGAAATATATAATCATACTTTTCTTGAATATTATTTTCCAATTTAATCTTGTGGTCTTAACTCAATAAACAACTATACTTAGTCATCTTGACGATATGTTTTTCCCTTGTTGGACATCCATGCCCAAGTAATATGACATACTCAATTGCTTGCAAACAATTTTCAACCTATTAATAACAATTTACATGTGTAATGTGTAAAGAATGTGAATAGAAATAAAAATTTCATCCACAAATATAAACTAAACATATCTCAATATAGATGAATGAATTACAAGCTTTCAAACTAATAGATTATTCTATGTTAAATCATCATTTTGAAATGAAGAGGGTCCGATCTAACGTTTGGCAAAGCCTATGCCCATTACAGTTTGAATTCAATTTACCAATTACAACATGAATTAGTAAAGATTATTATACAATCATATACAAGCAATTGATATTATAACAACTTTATATTAGGTTAGTTTATATTTCCTATGTGTATGTTATTAAGGTTTTAATGTCCCTTGTTCAACAAGTTTGGGTTCTCTAAGTACCATAAATACAACTTTAAAAAATACAAACCTAACCTTATTTTTTAAACAAGTAATAAATTTCAATTGGTTATATATAATTAATGTTTATTTTTGGATTCTATATATTAGTTGAACAAATTAGGACTAAACAAAAAAATTAATTAGTTTTTTTTTTTTTATGAAAATGAGACTGGACCTAATTTTTAATTGGACCAAACTTTAGTTTCATTTTTAAAAAATAAAAATTGAAGGTTTAAAAAACCCAAAAAACCAGTATCAATCAAATTGGATTAAAAGGTTCATTTAAAAAAAAAAAGTTTCATAACCCAAAGGTTAGAGTCAACTATGCCTCATCATAGACCTTTTATTTTGGGAATGCCTCCACATTAAGGCTTTACGCTACATAAAAAAACTTGGGGCATTTTTTAATTTGTGTCAAAAGAATGATTACAAAAGAATCATTTGTCCTTGACATAATGCCATGTTGTCATGGCCTCCCTAGTTATGTAAAAGGTTTTTAGGGTTTTCAAACAAAACAAGATTCAAATTAAACAATTTGTAAAAAAAAATAATAACCAACAAACTAACTAATAATTTCACCAGTAATATAATAAGTATAGTATAATTGGTATGTAAAAAACAAATTGCTAGTAACCTAACCCATTTAACATTACCCCACCTATACTTTAAATTATGACATATCATTGAAATCCAAGTTCCAAAGGAAAATACATTCAAAAGGTACGCAAATCAAATCATGTTACACTTATGGGAATCTTGTGGTTCCTATTGTTCATGTTTTTGTGACCTCTATTGTCTATGTGATGAATTGACACTTATGGTTATTGATGTTACATTAATGCCACCTTCTATGTGCCTTTGGTAGTTAGATTTGCTACTTGTTGATATACCTATTGTTAGATTAAAGGAACTTGGTGAGATTCATGTGTCATTGGTACATGTTGCACTTATTGTTCATGTATTGTATTGTTTAAAATTGTGATCTTATAACTTTGCACTTATTTTTTAGTCATTAATTGTATTTGTTGACATTTAGAATGAGCCCAAAAAAAAAAAGGTTTGGCCTTCAAGTTAAACCCAAAATATAATAGCATTGTCCCAAATTACCTACATACCTAGCATAAGCCTACCTACCTATCTACCTAGGCCTAACTACCCACCTTAAGAAAGGTAGGTAATAATGTTTACATAACCTTAGGCCTACCTACCTATTGACCTAAATGATGTGTGTCAGCATCTTATCAACCCTAAGTTGAATGATTTCAATTAAAATAATAAAAACATTCTATATAAAAATAAACTTAGAGTTGTTACATTTCCGTTGATGATTTGTTAACACATCATTGCCATGTCAACACATTATTGCTTATGTAGTTGTAATGTAATGCCATGGTAGTTGTAATGATCTAATTGCAACATAGTTGCATGAATTTGTATATGTATACAGTTTCATATACGATGAGTTGTGTTTATTGTAAGTCTTGCATAACTTGTTTGATAACATTCATATTATAGAAATATGTTGAGTTGCAAATGATTGTTGCAATTTAAAAACCCAATTGCAAGCCTAGTTACAAAACATCTTATTTTTTCATAGTGCATATATGTAATCATAAAACAACAATTTTGACATAAAGATTTTATTGAGATTATCAATGGTTAGTTGCAACATGTTGTTATCATTTTGCATCTCCTATTATATATGAGAATTTTGTATACTTACATTTATTCCTTTAAAAAAATTTAAGTACATGTTTGTTGTTCAATAATATTAAATCAATTTTCAATTTCAAAACCTTGATCATTGCACCACACATTCAACAAATAATATGATTTGTCATCATATTATTGTGAATATTTTTTCTAATTTACCTATGTAGTTGAACCCAACTACACTAACTACCTACCTACCACCTTAACACCTAGCCTAATTATCTTGCAAGTAACTAATCAAGTTTACTTACCCTAATTACACTTTTTGTGAGGTGATTTTTAGTCATGTTATAATTATAATCACATAAGCATAATGATGATTAAATTTGCTGCAATTGCACAAAAACATGTCACATATGACTACATGTTAAGTTGGGCAATAGTTGCAAAATATACTAATTATAGAAACCATGTTTTGGTGTAATGAATTTTTAGGAACTTCATATGGGGTTGTAAAGCAAAGAAAACATGTGTTAAAGTCAAGTGGGACTTTTTGTTCTAGTTAATATCAATGGGGGTTTTGAGAATTATTGACCCCAAAGCCCAATTCAAAACTTTTATAGCCAAATTACTAGTGACGATGTTTTTTTCCTAGAAAAAATGGCCATGAGTTTTTTTCCTCTTGAACATAAAACAAAATGAGCTTAACCCCCTAGTCATCACCTCATGGTTATGCCTTAAAACATCAACTATATTTTTGCTTCACCTAAATTCCATAACATTTATTTTTCCTTTTTGAAAGGGATTTTGAGAATTTGGAGAAATGTCCGCTCAAGTCTAAAAAAATCAAAACTTGGGTGTTTATTTATGATAATGAAGTAGCATTTTTCCAAAACCTTTTTAATGTTAATTGGCTACCTCTTTGCTTGTTTTTTAAAGGTAATAATGTAACCTTTTTTCAAGACCCTTTTAATGTTAACAAGTTGCCTATTCGGATCAATGGTGTAAACGAAAAACAAATTCTTATAGTAACAGGATGCACTAAAGTTATAAAAAACCTATGAAATGTGCAAGGTCAACACAAGAAGAACCTTTCATTTCTACTAATATGGTGAATAAGGACCTCATGATGTTTCTCATTCTTTGGGATCCCAACACAATGGATAGTCTTTCAAACTAGGTAAATGCACAATCAAGTGGCTTAATTTCATGACATTTTAGTTTTTTTTTTTTGGGTACCCTTTATTCAAATGAATATGGTGATTAATATATATTTAAATCTACTAATTGAAACTAGGATCCAAAATAACAATTTCAATATGAGAAAAATTTGTGTGGTTATTTATTGATAAAAAAACTCATTTGCTAGTAATAATGGAATCTTGAAGTTGAAAAATAGGGACTAGTCATCTTACTGAAACATCACAAAATGGAAAATTTTATGTTAATTCACATTCCAAATTTGTTATTGGGATTCAATATATGATGAAATACAAAATGATAAACTCATATCATGAAAAAAAAATTTAAAAATCTTAACCATTTAATAATTAGGGACTTTTGAATGGTTCAAATTTGACCATATTGTTGTAAGTCCATACGAGTTACAATTTTTGTTTTTTTTTCAAATTTTTTGTTCCAAAAACATTTTTTTATAAAGCTTTAGATGGGCCATTATTCATATGGACTTTGTGAGTTTTCCTTTTAGGACCTCCAAGTTAAAAATAACATCAGCTACATTAAATATAATTTTCACATGGATTCGGGAAGGTTTGTTGGTGATTAAACACATATTGTTCTAAGATTATAATAATAACATTTTAAAAAATAACAATCGTGTCCATTTGAATCATTTGAAGGATCTTGTTTGGATTCATAAAGACTATAATTTTTGTCATTCTTGAACCACTCAACTATGCATTCACCCAACTTAAAGATTAAATCATATAAAGGTTCATTGAGGTTTCACAACTCCCCAATTAAATTTATAAATCTTGAAAAAAAATCTTGATTTGGTAATGGCTTTCAAATTTAATTAATTTTCATCCTTTATCATGTTCATATTTTGACCAATATTTAGGTGATCTAACTCCCATCACAAGGGTCTCAAAACTATCCACGTGTTTATTCAAGAACATCATTGGGGTGTTCTTTTCAAAGTGGATAGGGACAACTTGGAGTTCCTTAAGATGACCATTTTTTGGATCTTTGAATTTAATTTCATTAATCACCCACCTTGAGATCAAATGGAACTAGAACACTCCCCCCTCCAACCCCCTACCATGTTCCATTTTTTGGGACAACCAAGAAAGGTTATTTCTCCAGCTTTAGGTGCCACTTTTATGTTCTTGTTGTCATGACTCATTCAATAACTATATCTTCAAATTAATTCCCACTAATACATCATTAAGTTAATTTGACCCCCTTTGTTGGATAATGTGTTGGTCAACATTCATTTTGGAGATTTGATTTGTGACCTTTCAAATGGCCATAACTTTTGTTTCAAGTTTTTGGTTTGAAAAGTGGTTTTCGTTATGTACTATTTAATCACTTTTCAATGGTTTATAGAGTGCCAAATTAAAAAAATCTTAGTCAATTTCAAAAACTTTAATCATTAAAGACTTAATTACAATCCCATTTCCTTAAGGTCATGACATAAATATTAGCACAACAACAACATGCATATTATTTAAATCCATAAAGTGGCATCTTACCCAAAAGGATTGTAACTCAAGAAAAAAATAGAATTGTTAAAAAAGAACATAACCTAATTTTTAAAAATAATCATAAATGCAAATACAATGGAATGCATATTTTACAAAATACAATATTTTTTCTAAACCTTGGAGGTGCATATAGGGTGACAAATTTAGACCAAGGTGAAAACATGGTAAAGTACCATTCATGAAACTTATAACATAAATGGAAAGTAGGCGTCAAGTATGCATTGATATAATGAATATAAAAGTATTATTCAATGATAAATATGAACATGTTATTTGATCCTTTGTTACAACTAATTTAAAAGCCACATGTGTAAAATAGGTTTAAATATAATCACCAAAATTTAGGCAAATATTACAGCTTACAAAGTAAGTTGCACACATATAAAATAATTAATTTAATTTACTTTCAAGTTAATGGTAACTTAAAATGTACTTGTGGACTTTCAACTTTTTCATATTATAATCAAATTATATCTAACTTGTAATGTAAAAGTAGGAAGAACACAATATTCACCAATTATTTTCAAATCTATTTGTTACTTACTATAATATTATATACCAATTAAAAAAAATTGTAGCCAATGTACCACAAACTCAATGAATGCCTCAATGTTTTCATAATGAAACTTGAAAAGGTTTTGAATTTTTTTTTTGGGGTATTTATGTTGAAAATCACTATATATTTAGAAAGTGGATATTGAATAAGATATATTTTTGCTTTATATTACCATGCTTTCACCCATCACTATGTTAAAAAAATGGTTTTTTGACTTGACATTTTTGTGATTGTGTTTCAAACCTAGTCACGTTGTCGTATGTAACATGTCATTATGCCATTTATGCAACTAATATAATAATTATAACTATGTGACTAATAGTTGTCAATTAATTGATTTCCTAAAACCTTGTTCGACCAATTATAACAATTAGAAAAAATAATTATCTACTTTAGTTTATAAATTGACAAAGTATTTTAGGAATAGTTTAGTAATAGCTTAAAGTTGCATAGGTACTCTAAAACAACCTAGTGTAACTTATAATAGCCCAAGGTAGCCTAATAGTAGCTTGGGAAAATTTAAAATAACAAATAAAATAACGTAAAATAGCTTAGGATAACCCTATATGCTAGAAGTAGCTTAAGGTGGAGGAAGTTTCAATAACTTTGCAATAGCCTCACTTAATGAACTAGTTGTGTTTGCCCCATACATGCTTGGTAAAATCTAAAATTATACATGCATCTCTACTATCTCAGCACAATAATAAAATTTTATAGCATAAAAGGCAACACCAATACAAACAAATTAATCAATCAAAAATTAACTTGATTATGATTTTTGTTATTACATTTCCATCAAAGCCTTATTGAAGTTTTTAAAATAACATCAAGTTAATTAAAAACACTTATATCTCAAAAACGAATTTTATATTCAAATTTTGATTCATTTTTAAATTGACATGTTTTATTTTAATCAATTCTTGCATAATCTTTCAAATCAATTTTTTTTAAATCAAAAAGGCAAGTGACAACCAAAAATAAATAAATGATATAGAGGCATGATTCAATCAGTTACCCAACATTCATATTTTGAGAAGAACCCCAACAAGTAGATGGGTGGACTTCAAAACAACCCATCAATTGAATGGGTGCACCCAAAATCTGCACAAGCGTGTACATTAGCTTGTGGCAATAACAATGGAGGCAAATGCATTATCATCCTAATGTGCTCATTACCATAGGTTCAAAAATGGATACACAAAGGGTCAATGGGTTGACTACAAGGAAGATTGGCTACCATAGGATGTGAGAGCCTTAACCTAATTGGAAAGGTGATTTAAAAATTTTGGTGTTAGGAATTGTAGTATGTGATACTCCCACACATAAGCTTCAGCATGAAAAGATGTGAGTTTGATGGATGTTAGAAGAGTCATTAGAAAAAAATGTCACACAAGGTTTCATGATGCAAACATTTGAACGTTGAATCCTCAAACCAATCCTTTGTTTTATTGATGAATTGTTTAAACACGAGAGAAGACATGCACAAACAGAAGGTTGGATAAGGTCACAAGCCAGCCGACATTTACACTGATAAAGAAAGGCATTGTCATCAACATGGACCAAGGCTTCTATAAAGAAAAGGCAATGTTCAAACTGAAGATTAGAAGTAAGGGATGAAACTATTAGGTAATACCGAGGTCTTCAAATAAAAGATGATGATGACACTAAGTTGTTTGAACGATGGCCATAGCTAAAATGAGAAGAATGTTGAGTGACAAAGGAGAGTGCCTGCTGACTTCTTTGTTCAAAAAGCTACAGATTTCATTAGGGGCAACAGCTACTTCTTCAACCAAGGAAGAACCTCTCTCTTCTCTGCTTCTAATTACTTTTAGAGAGAGAATCCACACCAGATAATCAAGTCCCATTCAGAGCAAGATGCATAATTATTAGAAGTATCACCCAATTCAGATTGACACTCAGCTTCAGGGATGCTTTCAAAGAGCTCTATTGGTTCACGCTTCACACAATGAATGCAAGCTGTATTCCAGCACCCATGCTGCAAACATGACAACTTCATTACCAACAATTCTGAAACCAACTATGGAACTTGTGTATGTCCAACAATTTGAATGGAATTTGTGAGGAAGATGTGAATCCACAGTTCTTTTTAAAATGAAGAGAACAAACCTGAAAATACTATTTTGTTCTGTCCTGAAGTACAACAGAAGCGGCATTTCGACCTGGTGCCCCCATGACACCACCACCTGGGTGGGAACCAGCACCGCACAGATAAAGTCCTTTCACAGGCGTCCGATATCCAGACCTACAGGACATAAGATCATCAGTCTTGGCCCTACTGTACATTGTTTTTGGTGTCTCAACTTAATAAAGATTTAAATAAGATAACAAAAGAGATTCACTCACCAGCCCTTCAAAGGTCGAAGAAGAAAGAGTGCATCCAACCCCATTGCACCGTGAAATATATTCCCCCCTGTGTGGATTAATACACTCTATATATCAGACCAAGCCATAACCAAAACTAAGTATAAGCTCCACTATCTACAGGCATTGGCCCATATTGGGATTTGATAGCCATCCATTAAATGGACCACTGTGATTGCTTAGAAAAAATCCAAAAAATAGTTAACTGCAAAAATGTTTTGTTGATTCCAGCAAAACCAAAGCAAACATGACAATGAGCAGTCTTAACCTTGTAAGTGTCACTGAAGAAGTATCAGAACATCACCTTCATTCTAACTTCATCAGCTCCTGACAGTAGGACTTCATACAGTGGTTTCTACTACAGATGTAGTGCACAATTATGGACACCAGGGTTGTAACAGCCTTGACTTAATTGTCAAACTTTTAAATATGTAGAAAGCTGGGCTTGCTTGTAAGTATGCAGTAATCTGCTCAAAATTTAGGAAAACAATTAAACAAAAACCTGCATTGGAAGTTAATGTTGAGTTTCTGGAAGCCTGGCGCAATGTGAGCTAGCATTCAAGCAGCATAGCTAATAAAAAAGCAAGTCATAGCCTCATTTAAGCTGCAAGAAGCTGTGAGGGTAGGCTCCATCTCATTTTAGCTCACCCCACTAAGAGCAAGCACCCAAGCTGAAGGCATAAGAGATGCCTTAGTAGAGGGTAGTGGTTGAGAGTGGGGACATCCTGCACATATCCTTCTAGAATTGATGTAGTTGATGTATGCAACTCCCAACTTCCAAACAAACATCTTTTCAGGTGGAAGGCTACAAGAAACACTTTTGTCACTCAGTGACTACAGCACGAGGACAGGTACCCAACCTTATCTTTACAAATGTTGGGGACTCTGAACTTTCTTAAGACTATTTGGAGCATCCATCCAACCTGGGTTGGGTTATGTCAAGTTCCATGTGTGGTTAGAAAGGGCCCCACTATAGATAAGCAAGCAGGCAGACTGTAAAATAAAGAGACAGATAGGCTAAAGTGTGATTGAGAACTCCAGACAATCATACACAGAACCACAAAGTCCAGGGGATACAGCTCTCTTGGAGCAGGGAGGAGAGACAGCCCAGAGACTCAGACAGAAACTAGAGATACAGCATATGGAAGGTCTGATGAAATGTACCTGTTAGGCCAAGAACTTTCTCCAAATCAGGTGGGGTAAGCATGTCATAACCAAGAACAGACGAGGTAAAGCCTGGAGCATACTCATCCACCAGGTCAAAACATGTTTTTGCAAATGCATTCTGCACAAGGAGGCTACCACATATAAGTCTTAAGGCATGTAGTACATAACAGATGACTACATCATTTGAAGCTAGCTACTGAGACCTGAACAGCTGAGGGATAATTCAGAACCCATAATATCCAGCTGCAGTGTCAAACAAAATGTTGGTCACTTAATAGTCAATTGTGCTTTCTCTACAAGACCTTGAACTCTTAGCACTGCCCTGGCAGATTTCAAATTCACTACAGTACATAATCAGTTACACCTTATGACTTAAAGAGATGTTCCACATACTCGAGTTGCTTTGTCTTCCCAGCTGCCTTCTGTAAGGTGGAAAGGTGTGTATTGTACAAACATGTTGATCACATGCTTTCCTGATCATTCAGCCAGACATGAGATGTGCTGTGTAGATCCACAAACCTCAGGTAAACAAAGAAAATGACACATTGAAAATACATCAACCACAGATCTTGCACTTCTAAGATAAAGTAGTTCAACTTTCCCTTCCCTGATTCTGCAAGTATTTGAAGCCCAATATCACACGACCAACCTTGTTCAATAAGACTCTCTCAATCACCTAGTTGTCAGAACACACACTCCCAAGACAGGTTCTTTGCTACTATAAGACCACCTTATATATACATGAAAGTTAGTTTGGACACAACCAGGGGGTGCAATGGTATCGTCCAAGACAGATGGAATTGTCATTTCAATAAGAGGCCTTGTGGATGGTTTCCCTCTCAAGGCATCCTTATAGGCTATGTCGATTTCATCCATGCTGCAACCACCAATCACACAGATAGTCACAGCATGGTAACATGTATGAGTACTGTAAGCCCTTGAATGTTCAAAGAGGGAATTGATGCAGTTTAGACAAAAACATTCGATACCTGTCAGCACCAAGATGGATAGTCCCAAAGTGCTCAGGTCCAGGCCCAAGTCCTGAGTGTGGACATGCCCAAAACCTTGGTAAAGTATCCACAGCCACATTGATCTTTGTTGTTCCCTGATGTTTCCATCCAAATACCTCATTCACATTCAGCTTCAAACTAATCTCATGACATCCCAAGGAATGCATCAATGAACCAACAGCAATATCAACCTGGGCATGCATCCATAGAATTCACTAATTTGCTTCTGGGTTCAAACAAAAGTACACAAGGTTCAGAGTCTAGTGCAGTTGCAGGTTGACTGGTAGGACCACTACAACAAGCTGTGGGTCAGGGTTTGAGTTTCATCCAGCCCCCAACTCACACAAATCATAATGACTCCTTGTGGAATATAGACTGTCCAAAATAGCATCTTAGATGTCTTCACAACTGACCAGTCTTGGCAAATCAAGAATAGGTTGCAGGACCATAGTCACAGAGGATTGCAGAGTGCACTCTTATTCCAACTGGAGGACTCATTACAAGCGATGACAAGAGCAAGATAAGGGAGCATACAGATTTGTAGTCGATACATCTGACTCCAGTCATAAACTTGTCAGGAAGGATATCATCAGGCATCAGCTTCTGCAACATCACACATGTATGAAATTGCAGAGAAATCTCCTCAACAACAATTTGAAGGTAACATGACAGAGGTTGCAGTCATAACCTTATGAGAGTTGCCCACAAAGTTTCAGACCATCACCTTCATCACGAATAGCAGTGACACACTGCCATGACTACCTGCTGACTTCATCAGCTCCTGACAGTGGGTGTAGATAAGTAAATAATAATCTGCCACAAATTTCTGGCAAACCATTATATAAAATCTGCAGGCTGGGTTTTTCTGGAAGCAGTTGGGAGACTCGTTTATGATGTTGGCTTGCACCCAAGAGACATACCTAATAAGAAAAGTCAATTGTATCCTCATTCAAGCTGCAATTAGCTTGTGAGGGTAAGCTTCATTTCATTTTAGCATGTCCCTGTACAAGCAGGCATCTAAGCTGAAGACATAGGGAGGCCTACATAGAGAGTAGATCACATCACAGGAGATCCTCATCATGCCTCATCTCATGAGCACACCTTCTGTTGAGGACACAAGTAGCATACTGACATCAGAATGTATAGATGCAACAAGTATTACATGGCTAGGAAGTAGAGAGTTGATTACCAAGAATGTAACAGCTGGTGTAGCATTTGAGAGAACTTGCTTTGCTCGTACAACTGTTCCATCAGCCAGAACAACCTGACCACTAACCAAACCAGGCCTATCTCAAGAACTGGATTTCAGTCATTTTTTCTGCAGTATTACACAACTTTTTTACTGACAAATCACTCTCTCCACAGTAGTTGCAGTCCTCATGTTCACCATCATAGTAACATAGTATTATTTGCAGGAGGAAACTTTGAACATCATATAACTCACAAGTGATAAGATAACCACTATGAAAACCTTTACAATACAAACTAGTATACACAGTATAGAAGATGCTTACCCCAGTGACTGCTCGCTCAATATTCTCAAATTGCTCTTCAACCAAAAATTGCTTTGCCTGCAAAATAAGCAACAATTTCAATGTATATCATACATGATAGGATTGTACATTAATCCCTCCCTCTCCCAGGTGCAGTTTGCAAGATGACATATGCCATTGTGAGGTATTTTCCAATTTGGCAGCGAAAGCATTATAGGAAGGTTCATAACCTCCACATTTGTAACTAAGGTTGCACCAGCTTCCTGTGCTGCTCTAGCAATGGCCATTGACACAGACCCCATTCCTCCTTCCACATACCTGCCAATTGCAACTAATTTCCTTAGTATATGAGCAGATATACATCAGAAGAGCATGTGAATCTCCACAGGAAGGTCCTTGTCAAATGCACACTGCTCATTTCTAACACAAGTCCAGACCAAATCAACTGTTAAGGAGACTACTAGGGAATTTGACAACAGAAGGTTGTTGTCTGCAAAGCATTCATGATGAATTACAGCCATTTGATGTTAGAGAAATAAGCAGCCAATCACAACATGCTCTGCCTTAGATTTAATATCTTAGTAAAATTCCAGTAACACATGTCGAACCTGGGTGTCCTAGGTCATGAGCATCCTCAAAAGAGAACAGTAGAGCAATGCAGAGAAAAGATTACCATCTCCACTTTTAGCCAATTGAGAAAGCAAGGAAGACACTTACGACCATATGCCGCGAGCACCATTAGTTTCACCCATCACATGGTGCAATAGCACATATCCACTGCCAGGTGTATGAACACTTGCCTGCATGAAAAAAATTGGAAGTCAGAATATCTTTTCCTGGAATCTAGTTCATTCCTCTGGATCCCTATCCTTAGACTCCAATTTGTAACTAAGGTTGAAACCACTAACCATTGCTCCAATAACTGCATCAGTTGCCAATGTTGCCTTCAGCACATCTGACTGCAGTCCCCACATAGCAGATTTGACCATTGTATGAGCTTTCACAACTTCACCACCATACCCAACACTGGAGCATCATTGTCAAAGTGTGTAGAACAGCTGAATACAAACTGGAGCTTTCTCTGAGGTAGTGACAGGAAATGATTCTGTGACTCCCACTCTTTATAAGTGCATCAGAACAGACCTACCACCACTTTCATAATAACTCTCCCTTGATCGATCAATCTACAGAAATTGAACAATTGTAAAGCTTTCCAAACACCTCTCCTAACTCAATGTGAAGGCTGAGTCATCTTCTCAGTTGATTTAACTTTGTGCAGTCTAGCCTTCTTGTCAAATAACAATGAGGGTTGGAAGGGTCACTGAGTCCCCAGTGTCTTAGAAGGGTACCTCAAACCAGCTGTTGAGAACTTTAGAAGCTGGGGCAAGCAGCAGCTCCACAAAGGCTCTATGCAGAAGAACCACAACCACCCAACCACCAATCAGCTGTCAACAGCAAAACAAATCAGTCCTTGAAAAGTCCATACTGTGCAGCACATTCAAGACCTTGAAAGATGGAAATAAAGAAAGTGGCCATCCATGACAAGATATCAATTAAAAACCTGTCCACTCACGCAATGTCTTTTTGCTCCAACTTTGCTGAGCGTTTCAACAAACCCCCAAGCACTTTGGTCTTGGACCAACCATCCCAAATTCTTCCCTTCAGCAAACCCTTCTTTATGCCCATCTCCGGAGGCACTGTGTCCAACAGTGGACTCATCACTGAACAAAACTTTTCTAGTTGCCGTTCATATCTGAATACCAAACCAATATCAAGTAGTCACAGCCATGAAAGGTTTTCTCTACAAGCATGTGCAATATACATAGCACAGATCATCTCCATTCCATTACTGCCCCATCACCCTCTAATGTTGATAGATTCAAAAGACTTACTCTGGATATGCTTTAGCATCATTTTCAGAAAACTTTGATATCTCTGTCTCATTCAGTGAAGCATCAGGACCCATGAGAAGAAAGCGGCCATCTACAGTTGGAGTGAATGAGGATGGATTCCTTGGCAGCAACTTCAAACCATGCCTTTGCAAATCAAGCTCCCTGCCACCCCCCCATGTCTGAGTGTTAATCTCTGATGTGACACTCTTGAAAAGAAATGCGTATGTGGTCCAGAACCTCAAATTCCAAAGGTGGAATGGTGGATTTTCTGTTGTGCTTACTGGATAATGCCTGGCCGAAGTAAGCTCTGAAGGTAGCTAGCTCTTGAGAATTTGAACCCCGGGACAATCTCCTCCGTGACTGCTGCGCCACCCAGTACATGCCGCTTCTCTAGCACTGCCACCTGGAGATTCGCACGGGCAAGGTACGCTGCCGCCGTGAGACCATTGTGGCCTCCTCCAACAACAACCGCATCCCACACTCTGCAATTCCCAAAAAACAATGTTTGGTAAAAACCAATCTGTCTAGGAATCAACGAACAGAGACTTCCCCACAATATCGAAATCGTCCCAGTACCACTCAATCACAGATATCGGCTCTCAGAAAACAGTCCTATTCTCTCAAACAATCCCTCTCCAACCTAAAATTCCGCTAAAAAGACATTACCATATCTTCAAGAAGACGAGAGTCGACATAATACATACGCAACAGTCATAATTCTCCAAGTCTTTTTAGACCAAGAATTTCGGCTGTTCTTTTCCCGAAAACTCAAGCACAAACACACGCACGCACGCACGCCTGCCTCACAACTCTCAAAAGACAATCTAAAGGAATCGCTCTAATCCATTGCAGCATTGGCAGAGCAGAAGAGAACAGGCCCACCCCAAAAAAAAAAAAACCTCTCTGCATCCTCTAACTTACATGATGAGGTAAGAGACCTGCAAATTACGAATCCTGAGCAACAAGAGCAGTGGAGAGAACTTCAATCTGATGGGTTTCCAATTGTAACCTTTCCGAAAGCCAGGCACTGCCTTTGAGCTTAGCATCTGTGAAGAGGAAGCGGCAAGAGGCGACAGCAATCCCCATCGCCGCAGCAGCAGCACCAGCAGTGCCAGCAGCCCCGCAAGGTCGCCCGCAGCAGAAAGCCATACTGTGTCTGTGCAGAGCGCTACGAAGCGTTAGCACGTCTTAAAGAACGTTCTTTCTGCCCTTGGCCTCTACTTGCCCATTCTGCACGCGCCAATGGTGTTTTCCGCCAGCGGGAATCGGCCGCCCCGGCCACGGTGGGTAGCTTAAGGGATTTTGGCCCCCTAGGTTAAAAAAGGTTTTTTTTTTTATATGGAGGTTTTTTAAAAAATGTTTTTTTTTGGTTTTTTTTTAAATTTTGGATTTTTTTTAAAATTTTTTTTGGAGCCCTTTTTTTTTTTTTTTTTTT
>Ga0116227_10009162_pt1 | contig 18131 bp, 10 predicted proteins | sample S1TSphgellanicum_FD_89693 | JGI IMG/M metagenome (GOLD analysis project Ga0116227, IMG submission 89693) | Host-associated microbial communities from peat moss isolated from Minnesota, USA - S1T2_Fb - Sphagnum magellanicum MG | ecosystem: Host-associated > Plants > Peat moss > Unclassified... | reverse complement strand
GATAATTGACCAAGTTGCAATAAAATGCCATGAAATATTTTTGTTCCTTAGATTTTTTGTACAAACCTAAACCTTTTATGGCAAAAATGTCAAGTTAACCACCTTTGGGCACTAATTTGAAATAAATTGGAACCTTAGCATTTATGTGGCAACTCTTAAGTCATCAAACCTTTTTTCTATGAAAAATTGCAAATATTAATTGGCTTACATCCACAACTAGTGCGAACGTTGGGTTCACATTCTATTTGTAAACCTTATGACTAATTTTTGGTGACCCACATATGACTTGGAAATGTGGGTGGTGAAAATGGGGGGAAAGGGGATAATTATATTCAATTGAATAGTATAAGGTCATGATTAGATGGTCTTTTTCATGGTTAGGGCATAATTAATTGGAATATGTCTTATGAAACCATGCCAATCCCACTTGATGCTAATGCTCAAGGTGTTTTGAATTTAATACAATAATTAAGTTTCTTGTGTTTGGATTTATCATTTCACCATTGTTTGAAGGCAATGTCATGATCCCAAGCACCGTATTTTGAAGTTTTATCTTTGGACTACAAACCCTTTCATACTCAAAACTTATGAAGTTTGTTGGATATTTGTTCAAATTGTGAAAATAATCTTTGTCAATTTGACATGCGAGGTTTAAAATTATTTAACCATCGAAGACTATAAATGAAAGCCAAGTATTCTTTCATTTTCATTATGATGTTTTTGCCTCCTAGAAAGGAGTATTGTTCATGGGTAAAGTTAGAAATATTGGTGTGCATCCCAATTTATTTTTTAAATGTTTGACATGCATAACAAGTCTCTTTAGTACCACATATGTTGCTTTGTAGTGTTATTATCCATATGGTAATATTACAAATGATCTTGAAACACACTATACTCATATCTAGATCTTTTAGCAAAAGTATTTTGAGACATTATTTTGAGTTTGTTATAAAATTTGAGTTCAAAAAATTTGTGTAATTTTCCATTTTGTACATTGTACCCAAGGTTTTTTCCTCCAATTTTTTATATCAAGAAATTGGTAAATCTTTCCTATAAATTAAAAGAATTAGTCGAATTTACTCTTGGGCCTTTGTGGAGGGGAGATTATAAAAAGTCCCAATTTTTTGTTGAAAAAACAACAAAAATTTTCCAAAAAAATAGTGATTGTACCTATGTGTATTTTCCCTTCTTCCAAAAAAATGGAGCTCGATGAAAATATATTTTTGAAATCAAGATGTTGAAATGGTCTTGAACAAAAAATTATGTTTGACCATATCATTAATAGTTGATAAGTAGTAGTTTTACAACTTCAATTACCAAGGAAAGTGACTTCTTTGTTGGTCTTGAGATGCATGTGATAGTTAAAATGATCTAGTTCCATATGGAGGTAAGTTTGTTCCGTCCATATGGATCCAAATTCCATACACAAGAAATGGTAAGTTTGTTTGTGTGCAAAAATATTCCTTCAATTATGTGAAATTTTACAATGCCAAGTCCAAGGAAATGCCCAATAGAAGGTAAGGTTCTTGGTCTACTAACATGCACATTTGCAAAACTTGCATGCTTTCTAGTCTCCTATTGGTGAAAAGATGGATGGTTTTGCATATGTGTCCTTTACGTTTGGAAATGTGTGCATGATTTTGGGTTTTTTAATGGACATTTCACACATGTAAATAGGCAACATAATCTTGTTATTGAAAAGTAAAATTTCAATATTTCATAAGAATAGGATGAGTACCTGTCATCAATAAGTCGATATACTTTTATCGATGTCCTAAATGCCACCAATATTTGATAGCTAAACATTGCAACTGCTAGTGGCTCCTCTTCCATACTAAAATTGCATGCAAAACATAAAGTAAGAAAAATTTGATCTCAATTACAACAAATGCATAGCCCCTATGAACAAAACATTTAATGTGGCTACACCATTTGCAAGTAGGCTACATTGCATAAGTTAGCCATATAATTGTTCTCAAATTTTCAAATTGCTTGTATATATGGTAATGACTATGCGATGTTTACATTAACCTTCATTTTGAAACATGGAACCTAACACCTATGCATCATTGGACAATCATTGATGCATGTGACCAATTTTTGATCAATTAATTGGGTAGTGTTACTGACCAACTTTGCAACAAAGTATTGTACAAGGAAATATAGCTATAGAATATAAAAGCAAATGGGTGAAGTCATGAAAAGTTTAAAATAGAAGAAAAAAAGAATTCAAATCATGTGTGAAATCTTCAATTACAAATGCCAAATGTGGTACATTTTCATGTTGAATTTGTAAAAATCATTTATGTGCACAAGTGTTGGATTGAATATCATGTTGTATTGCCACCAAGTAAACTAAGTTCATTTTTATGGCAATGAGATAATTTGGAATTTGACAATGTGATTCAAGTTCAAGCGCAAGGCTTCTTTTTGTGATTGACTTTACTCGTGTTCTAGATTGAGATGTGATAGAAAGTTATATATATTTCAAATGAGAACTATACTTTATTTATTAATATTCCAAGAGCTTGAACATAATAGTCATCGTGCATGTCAAAAACTCTAATCCCTAACTTTGATATTACACATAAGATACAAGGTACCAAGATACATGTTTGAAAGCTTGGATTGGGTTTCTATTAATCCACATACATTATGCTTTGAATAATAACTTATTATATAATAGTATGTAACCATTTTCAAATATATATATTGAAGTCAAAGGGAACAAAATTTCAAGAATTTATTTTGAAGTTATACATGCATACCTACACACTACTTTGCAAATGAGTTGAGCATAACTCCAAACCCGTACCACCTTGTCTTTATTGCAAGTCACTATTAGCATTCGTTGCATGCAAATATCCATGTTTGTCACCACTTCAAATGAAAAAACTTGCCACCCCACCATTTAAAAAAGTAAAATCATCATTGTGCTTTCAACGGACCAAGATCATAGTGAGAAATTAAGGTTCAAAAAATGAAGAAATAAACTATAAAAAATTGGAAGGGAACCAATCATCAATTATCCCATTTATTTTGTCCACAATTCAACCAATCCAAAAAATTTAGACTTGACAAACTCCATATGATTTCCTAAAGGCTTAACTATTGCTAAATACATTTTGAACCATAATGCAAAATTAATAATGTCAATTGAATTGAACCAAATGAAAATCACAATGCATAAGCTAAAAAATAATTTGATATCATTTAAATTTAGTGTCTGATGATGCTTGAGAACAAAGGGAAGTACTTGGCAAAATGATGTTTTCCATATTGATAGGGTTATCATTCAAGGCCAATTAATCAATTCGCAATTTGTTGTTTTGTTGCATGAATTGTCAATGTTATAATTCTTACAGGGTAACATCTTACTCATGGTTCCATTTCCATGATGAATTCAACATGATCAACAGATGAATCAACAATATTTAATGACTTAGCATGAAATTGAAATCAAACCATTGTTTTGGTGTTGAATAACAAGTGAATGGATATTTCAATAATTCATAAATAATTCTATCCAAGCTAATAAAAATGCTACAACTATTCACCAATGTATATAAATTTTTGAATGTTGGGGGCACTACAAGTGTTGCAATAGATCCATAATCATTACATTGGAAAAATCACTTGTCAATTCAAGTTTGTTTTTTCCAAGTTCATTGTGAAGCCCTTATGAATTTACAATGTGGCCAATAGGCAAAAATGTCTTTAGTAGGGGAAAAAATATAAATTTAGAGAATAAACAAGCCCTATAGACAAAGAACACACATATTAGATGAAACTATAAGTGAATTTGACAAAAGGTAGACAAACAAAACATTGCAATCAATATATGTCCAAGGTGAAAAAATTTGAACCAACGTTGCCACAAGGGTTTTCGTAACTTCTGAGTAGGGGGGTCAAGGATTTACTTCAAGACAATCATGGTTGTCAAAACATGTAATATTTTTAAAAACCACGTGTTTTCATCAAAATCAAATTTTTGTGAACAAGTACACAATTTATTAGACCTTGATATTTCATGTGCATTTGTGTTTGTCTTGCATTGAAAAATTGACCAAAATGGTTTGCTCTTTGATTTTTTGACATTTTGGGAGTAATTTTAAACCACAATTTACTCTATATGCATTAACTTTATAATTACAGCAACTTTGATAATAAACCAATTCACAAATGCATAGTTGACATTTCACATGTTAAATGAATCCACATGCAAAGTTTTTAAAATATCACATGTGAAGGTTCGATTATTTTACATATCATTACATTTTCCATGACAACATTGGGCATGAAGGGAAATAGGTAACAAGTCCACCTATTTCACCAAAATAAAACCGAGTGGTGAAGTAATAAAAACATGGATTTGGTATGGAAAAAATTCTATCTATGGACACCTAACATGTCAGAAAATCTTTATTAAGAATTTGTAATTTATGGTACCTCAATAATCAAGATCAAAGAAATGACATTTGTATGAAACAAATCAAAATTTCATTGAGGCATTTGGCCATATAAACCACAAACTATAGATGACAAAGGGGACATATTTTAATTAAGTTTACAAAATACAATAAATTCCATCATTTGTTTTTGCCTTGGAATAGTTTCTCATGAAGCATGAATAAATTAGTTTACATGTACAAACAATATTTTTTTTCAAATACCTCTATGATTTGGTAATAAAGCTGGGTTTGAATCAATCTTGGTTTTAGGGTATAGTTTGGGACATGTAAGAAAATTTCAAAGCAATTGTCCCTTGATTTGCAACATAAGTTGCAAATTATAAACCATGAATTATATGCTCAATTATGTATTTGGTCATAATGAAAATAATATCATTAGTGGACACAAAAATTGTGAATCATTATTATCAATGAACAAAACATGATTTGTAAATGTGAATGTGGCATCTATATAGATTTATAAACCTTGGCTTGTTTCAACTATATTATTGGCATCCTTTCTACACCAAAGTGATATTAAAATAGTTAAGTGGGTGAAACAAATAACCTCCAAATTACCAACAAAAATTATCCATACATAATTGGAGCCAAATTAAATGAAGTGTGACAGTGCAATTTCAATGACCTTAACACATAGTGTTTGTATTCAAATCCAATGTTACCTTTTTTCATCAATTACAAGACCGTCCAAGGCTTTTTGATAATACATTTGCATACCATCTATCAAGTAGCAGATTTAAGTAGTTGAAAGGCTACAAAAACCATTGATGCCCTAATTCGGTAAAAGTAGTTATGCCTCACAAAGGCACTAGTTCATAATAGTTCAAGAATGCTTTCAATACCTTTTGTGAATGGAAGATTAAAAAAAATCCATGAGACAAATTAGATGCCAAGTTAAGAACCCACCAAAGAGCCAAAAACTCCACAAACCTTTGAAGGATAGATTTGCACTATTAATATGAAAAACCACCAAGGACTTGGAAAACCTACATATAGGTCTATGAGACCACCAAATACCTCAAAGACCCACAAGTTCCTCCACGAAACACCTTGTGACCAATATGAAAAACCACCAAAGACTTGGACATTATGACAAAAATATGGTTTTGCACTAGTACCATCGTAATTAAAGTGATTATTATCAAACATATTAGTATGAAATGACTAATTGTGTCCATTTTGATTAACATGAAAATTAAGTATGTTTGTTATGACTAAGAGTAATTGGCTATCTAATCAAATTGACCATATATAATGTTTTACACGTGGTAGATGTGGCATTTATGGGGATTTGTAAAACATGATTAATGTGATTGAAATAGGTTATTCAAATTATGACAAAATGTGATTATATAATGTTGAAGTTTTTGTGATGCTTTAAAATTAGGAAATCATCATGTAATTATTTTGAAATTAATGACTAAAAAAATGATAATAGTATGATTATCATATTTCAAAATTCTGATACATTTCAAATGTAGTTTCAATAACCTATAAAATTGTAGCATCAATTTAAAATTATGTATTTTGCACATGAAATTATAGTTACATTAAGTTGATTACATTATTTAATTTCATAGCATAATCACATAATCATAATAAAAGATATTACACATTAACATTTTGGAATACAATTTTTGAACCAATATAATGTCTTTATATTTTTAATAAATTAAAATTATTTAAAATTATGAAATATTTATAATATTTGTAGTATTTGTCTTGCATTTTAAGTTAAAAATTCAAAGTAATTATGAAATTTTTATAACAAGATTAAGTAATAAAATTAAAGATGTACAACTCAATTTCATCATGAAACTATGTAAGTTTTAATTATGTAATAAACCCATAATTGCCAATATGAAAAACCAAAAACAAAAAATGGAAAACTCACATTGCATCCATTAGACAAATAAATCTCTTGCCAATCTAAATTCAACCCAAAAAAAAAAGGTGATGACCCACAAACCTCCATGAGACAGTTCTAACACAAATTTTCCATAGTAATTTTCCCCCCTCCACCCACAAAGCAAAAAGGCAACTAATCCTTGCACCACTTGGCTAATTCTTCAAAATCATCACCAATTGATCCACGTTCTACACCCCAAGCTAACAACATTGCAATTGATGAATAATCTTACAACATTACAAATTCTTTCAATTTCAATTTGAGACCCAAGAATATTTTTAAATTGACAAGTAAAATATGAAACATTAGGAAAGTGTTGAACTATTTAATTCCACCATTACAAAGGAAATTTCACATCATTCACAAAACTGGCAAATATATGACAATAAACAACAATTCATTTTTCACCTGGAAAGCAAACTAGCTTCCTCTTTATTTAGGTTGTACCTCCCCAATGAGGGTCCCCATAGGCCTCTAGGAAAATTTTGTTTGCATGTTTAGGGTTTAGTTACTTGAAGACCTTAATTGAAACAGGCACCAAACTTGTTGGTCAAAACCAGTGTGTTGTTCACATATATGTGGTACCATATATAAGTGAACATAAGGAATTGGCATTAAATAATCTCCTAGTTTGGCAACATTTCCTTTCCTTTATTGCTCCTTGTTGTATCTTGAACCATAAATGCTACAAAAAAATGTTAATTAACCTTTTGTCTAAAAAGGATCCATATGTTGGCATGTTCATTTAATAGTTATGAACTTGAGCAACATGGAAGTGGATTTGGCTTGCCTATAAACCTTTTCTTGACTTGGTTTTGGGGTTAAGATTTTTTCATGTATAAACCTTTGCTAACTTTGGTCTTAAGGTCATAAATCACAAGTTTATTTTTGGAACATAAACAAACAAAAAATACAAGAAAGGGATTGAAAACCACCTTAGGATCAACAAGGAAAATATTGTCCAAAACATGGCCATCGGAATGTACTTCATGTTCACATATTTTTGAACTAGCCAATTTGGAAAGCCAACATTCTACAAAATGCAACAACCCAAACATACCACTACATGTTATTTTGAGAGCACAAAGAGGATGGAGCAAGAACAAATACAATGTTAAATTGGAATAAACTACTTGTCCTAGAGAGGAAATAAGGAGACAACCAAACAAAACATAAGAGAGATGCATCTTGAGGCAACTCAATTGATTATGAAAACCATGGTGTTTAATGCAAATATAGAAACCGGCACATAAAGAAAACAAAAGTGAAGAGACACAATGCTTATCCTTTCTTGGCCACTTCTCACAATCAACTCACCTCTACTTGTTGTGACCTTAACATTTTGTCATTCGAACATCAACTTGTTATCTACCACATATCATGAAACTCTTTTAGGTCTCCTTGCCCACCAAACATCAACATCAACCACCCTAAACAAGTGTTTCAAAGCTTAGAAAAAAAAAACCATGTTGCCAAAAAAAAAACTTAAGCACAAGGGAGGAGCTCCTATCATGAAGAGAGTTGATGACCTAAGTTAAGTAAGATACCTTAAGTTAGTTGCATATTGGAAGATCCATTTGTGGAAAAAAAAAACTCAACATTTCAATTAGGGATGAACATTTTTCTTTGTTGGCAAAATTTTGCCAAAAAGTAAAAAAACATTTTAATAATAGAAAATGAAGTTGGAGATTTTCAATTGCTAGAAGTGAAAAAATATTGATAATAATTCTTATATTTCTATAGTTGGATTTTAGTGTGTAACCAAAAATAATATAAAAATATGGCTAAAAATTCATGTATGGTTTATAGCCAAATTTGGTTACATCTTTCTAAGGACCATTGCCACTTTTTCTATCTTCCTATGGGTGATAGCCACTTTGGTTCCAAAAAATAAATTCATGCAAAAAACCATGGGGTGAAAAAAGGGTGATTGACTTTTTTGAAACATCTTGATTTTGAAGCCATTCACTCATTTTGTGTCAATAATAATTTCTGCATCTTAAGTCATTCACACGCTTTTGTGTTCATAACATAATAATTTCATGTGTGGAACATTTTTTAAAAAAATTATTTAAAGCTATTTCAAGCATGTGTGCTCCCAACTTATGGTTTTTCCCTCCTCAAATAGCATTTAGGTGTTATTCATTGAAAGAACGTTTATTATTTTGATATCATTCATTTTTATTTAATGAAGCTTTAAATTCAAGTTTTGGCACATGTAGACTTGGTTTTAGGATTTCATCTTGGTCATATGAGGGGCTCAATATGAAGATTTAACAATCTTGAATCACATTTCATAGTGTGGCCTATTAACAACATTGGGCTACCCAATTATAAATGTTTAAAAATTCATAATTATTATTATTTTTTATCCAAAAAAAGTGATTCCACTTGGATGCAATTCTAAAACAACTTGTCTTTCATGAAAAAATAATTGCACAACAAAACCAAACATTGTTTGAATCACAACACTTGTTTGCAACATTTATGGTGTTTCTACCTTAAGGTTATTCCAATACAATGGTTATATTAAAAGGTCAAAATGCAATGAGTCTTGTCCCATGGCTATGTTTAGGTAGAGATGGGCTTAAGAATATGGAAAGTAGGTTCTATTGTGCACTCACTATTCATGAAATGTTTTTGTCGCTTGTAGTCCAAAATCTAATAACATTAAGATGTTAAATTTCTTTCCATCATTAGGTACATGCACCTTAAATCGACAAAGAAAAAAATGACACATATTTCTAATGTTCTAGAGGATTTGTTAGCAAGTATGCAATGGAATTGGAGTGAGTTGTCACAAACTAATTCACTAATCATTTGTACATGTTCATTTTGGGCCTTTTTCCAAAATACATCAAAGAGGTTGCAAATCTTCATGAATAGATAAAAGGCTCGAGGAGAATAAAAGAAATCCCATTTATAACAATGGAAATTATTTTTAAAAATTTACAACCTTTCACATGATTATGTGTCAAGTTACATCATGTGGTTTCATGACAATGAGTTATTGGAAACCACTAGGTTAATTTCATGTAAATTCATTCAACAATTGATTAAAGTTGAATTCATTGGGAGTGGGTTTGTTGTGTGAACATGATTAAAAGGAAGAGGCATTTGCCCAAGAGGAGAGTTTCTGTGTACAGGTATAGAATATTTTTCAGTCTACAACATGGTATTGCTATGTGCCTATATTCCAATAAGGTTTACTATGGTATGAAAAGGAAAATTGCCTACATTTAGGTTGGGATAACATTGATTGGCAAAAAGTTGCAACAACATGTTCAAAAGGACAAATGGTTTGAAATTAAATTGATCTAGAATAGCCATCATAGTTGGAGTAAAAAACATTTACTAATATCAACCTATAACCATATTGACATTGCATCTATTTTCCATATAGTTATGCTTGAAGATACTCTCACATAGATTTTGTTGGATAGTCATTGGTTCATTGTTTGGTCTAAAGTGAATGCATGAATTGGTATGCATACTCTAAAAACTAAGGAGGCAAAAAATTGTCTTTATGTTAGAAACCCATGTGGAGCTTAAACACCACAATCTATGATTTAAACAAGAAAACTTTTAAATTGGCTTCCAAAGATCTATATTAAAACCATAGATTCAGTCAAAAACATTGTCCTAAAATCACTCGTCACCATATGGTCACCAAATGGCAAAGGGATTATTTCATCTTTTTGCTTCTATTATACTGATTCTAACTATAGACCTGTAAACAAAATGCTTCAATATGTATGTTTCTTATGATTGAGTTTATTATAAACAAACATACCATTCTTTCAAAATCCATAAGCATCTTTTCTTGATTTTTGTTAGTCTAAGTTATAATTCATAACTTCAAAATCAAAACAGAAAACATAGAAAGGTATTTCTCTATTGTGAAATGAAATTACAAAAGAATCACAAGTGATAATTTTCTTTAAAAAAATAAATCCAAAAAATGATGTCCAGAACCCTGCTTGAAGGTGTTTTATACCAACTTATCCAAAAATTTAAATTTAATAGCCACTGTGACTAGTAGATGTGACCAGTAACCAGTAACTAAGCAACCGACTGTTTATTGTTGGCCTTGCCTACCAAGGCAAGGATATTGTGTTTAGATTCATTGTAGTAGCTTAATTGAGGGATTTTGGCCCCTAGGTAATAATAGGTCTGTTTTTATATAAGGATTTTTGAAAGATGATAATTTGGCTTGTGTTGAAACTTGAGATTAGTTATAGAATTCTAATATCTTGAAGGATTTTGGTTTCTTGTAGAGGATGTTTTGAAGATTATATTTTTGCATGGTGAAAGATTTAACTTTCCATAATTCTTCTTTTGCCTTAAGATACTCTTTAATGTAAATGGCAAGGCCACAGTGTGACACACTCTTTGTTTAATTAATAGGTAAGTGTTAGTTGATCTAGCTACTTCCTAGTACTGCCCATGAAAGGAAGGATCTGTAAGGGCCCCACAAGGTATGGATCCTTATGTGAAAGGTGCCAATGGTTGTGATGCCAGCCCTATTCCACCAAGTACAAGTGGCATCATAGTACTTAGTGGTTTCCATGTCGCCTTTTTCTGTCTCTTTATAGTCCCCTTACAAGGCACAATGGACAAGCTCTTCTGGGATCTACTGGACCTAACCATTGTCCAAAATCCACATGCCCGTTGTGTGCAAAATCCACATGCGTGCGCATTCTGCAAAGCTTAAAAACCATTGCTGTATGGAACATGCCAGGCACAGGCCATTGCACCCAGTAATGTACCTGCCAAAAGATTCGGGTGAGGCCGGGGTAGAAGGGTGAGCCAAAATTTTCCAAACTGGCAGCAAAATGGGCACAATGGGCTGTACCTGGCATGTTCCACAGTACATAATGGGTTCTCATGTGGCCATTTCTGGCTGTTTTTGTCCCCTTACCACGCTCAATGGACAAGTCTTCTTTGGTCTATCCTGACCTAAACATTTCTTCAAAATCCACCTGCCAAGTGCACAAATCATGAAAACCATTACATTATTTTAAGGATACAGGCCACTGTACCTGGTAAGGTGCCTCTGATTGGGGCCTCATTACTTATAGATGACTTGCTTTCTAACCAAGCCATTCATTTGCCTTCCTTTGGGTATTCTCTGCTGTACATACCCACATAGACTAACCACAGGTCAGATTTAACCAAGTGCCAAATACATGACCTAACACAATGCATATTTTGAGTGAAGCGAAGTTTTGCAATTTTAAGACTAATTGGGACGTACACAAAGGGTTTAGGAGACCCTCAGAGGCACCTTACCAGGCAGACTGACCCGTACCCAACATGCTCTGTAATATGTTATATGTTTCAGATGCATAAGGTTGAGCGTAGTAGTTCACCAATCCCCTTCCACGCGCCCCCAAAACAAAACAAAACAAAACAAGGCGTCAGAAACATGCTAGCCCTGCCAATAGATTAGACATTGTATATGTGCATTTATGTATGTATACAAATACATATATTATTGTGTGATTTATTTGTATGTGTTTGTACAATGTGCATATATGTGTTTATACATGTGTAATAACATTAAGGCTATTATGTTTTCAATGTCTTTTTTCCAACTATTTGTGAAGTTAATGTGAGTACAACCTTTTTATTTTCAAATTATACTACAATTTTTATAATATTAATCTTGGTATCAAAAAGTATATTATATATTTTTTGATCTATGAATTTTTGTCAATCAAAAGAGAATTTTTAATGATTTGATATGTCTAACTATTGATAATTTTTTTGTACTTATTGCAAATTAAAATATTTTTTGTGACCTAGAGTTTTAAACTTGTGATTCAAAATATTTTAAAATTAATATAAAATTGTCAATTTGAATTTATGTTTTGAATTAAAGTTTATCTTTTAAATTTGAATTTGGGCTACAATAAAAGTGAATAGTATTATTATTTTTCAATTGCAATGTCAATGATATTAAGGTTTTGAAATTTAATTTAATAAATTTTAGTGTTAGAGTTATGTAGATAAAAACTTGCCTATAATTCTAAGCATTCCTATGATCACAAAAATAAAAAATGTGCAAACTATTACAAAAAGAAATCAGTAGTTCAAACCCTAAAAACCCATTGATTCAACACTGGTAAAAAATATTCCCATTATTTTGTGAAAAATTTTAAAATTTAAAATCCATAATTCCAAATTTCCAAAAATTCAAACTTCATATATCCAATATATCGAATTCCAAAATCTAATTCCAAAATTTTGGTATAACACCTAAGATGTGTAAAACTAAAATAAACCATAGGCTTGCTAGGAGCATGCCAAAAACAATTTTTTTTAAAAAGCTCAAACTTTGAACAACATCTAAAACTTGCTCAACATCATCATCATCATGTACAGATGTGGTGACCCATCCTTAGTATTAGAATAAGAGTTCAATCATAACCCCCATCCCAAGTATTATTTCTTGCAATAAGACTGGAACTACCAAAAAGGAATTGATTATTTGTAGTCTCTAGACACTGGTAGTGCAATTCATTGTGCAATGTTAACCTCTAAGCTATACACAAAATGATGAAAATCAAATTGTTAATCAAAGTCAAATCCTATGTGTGGAAGCAAGTTCATTTTAATGTGAAGGACAAAGAGCTACACCTTTGATAAAACATGTGAAAAATTTGGGTTGTCATAATCAAGGTAGGTGCCTACCTATTGACTATCACATCACCTGTAAGAAGGCTTACATTTTCCTCTCCAAACAATACCTTGCATACCACAAATGTCCAATCCCTAGTATGACCAAAAAAAAAGGGGGGGGAATGAAAGTCTAATGACCTTATCGCTGGACAAATTCTAAAGCTTTAAACACACACTCCACAAAGTTAGGTGATTTCAAACTCATGAAAGGCATGGCACTCCACATAACTTTTTGGTGAAAACTTCTTTTTGATGAAGTTGCAATACTTCAACCCCTTTATCCAAACCCAAAAACTTGGTTTCCCAATTGACCCACATCAATAGTCAATAACTGTTTTTTTCCATGAATGAATTTTACACAATCTCCATTAGAGGAAACTTTTACACCCATCATAAGTCTCAAAGTTTTTGGTTTGACAAGGCTTTGAGGGGAGTTGTGTGGAATCGCCACTTGCCCTTGGCTAGGGTTGCAGTACCTGCAACCTCTACAACTAGAATTTCCCACCATTTGTAGGTGCACGAACCACCAATGATGACCCTTTAGAAACCCGTTAATCATTATTTGTTGCCATCACTAGAAAAAAATGCATACAAATCAAAGATGAAATCACGTAATTATTTTCACAAGTGTAGGTTTTATAACCAATTTTGTGTTGGAAGAGGTTCAATTTTCAATTGGTTGATTTGCAAATCAACAATTGTTTGCATTAGGATTTACTACAATGGCATTAAGGTTTAGGTCAAGAACGTTGTGAGGTTTAGGGTTTAGGGATTGAGGATAGTAATTTTGCATTAAACAGAGAGGAATCAGGGTAGTTAGGGGATAATATTACAAGGCTTTGTTTAAGGAGAGGGATAAGAAAAAGAAAAAAAATTCACTTGAAACTTATCAAGTGGGTAGTCATATAATTCAACAATATTTTTTGATGTAATAATGTGTCCATTGTTCGCTTGAGCTCAGTTACAAAGGTGCTTTAATCACTCCCTCTTATCTTCATTAACCGAATTTCGTTCTGCAAGCAATTTGTTTTTAATTTCATCTTGCTCAACCAATAACTTGTTTCTGTTAACTAATGTTGCAACTTTAGCAAAATCCTTATCACTAGCAGCGGATTCATACGTAGCAAACAACATCATCGTTTCCTAATCTTCACTGAGACTATCATCGTCCTCCTCCTTGAGCAATCTGAATTATCATCCATGTATCACTAAAGGAACAAATTATAGAAGATTTTTTTCCAAAATTTTGGAATACTTAGGCTCCTCCATCACCTTAGGAAACAAATAAGAGAGGACTTCGTTTTCTTCTTCTATTTCCTGACTCTTTTGTTTCTTGTTGGTATCAAAAGATTCTGCATTCAAATTCCCCATGGCTCACAATAGTAGTTTGAGAAAGAGAATGTAATCCCTACAACAACAACTATACTTGCCATAACTTCTTATCTTGAATCCTAAACCTCACTATCCCCCAAACCCTAAACCTTGTTGTCTAGTTCCACAACTCTATTCACATTCTGAACACCAAAATATCCATTTCAATTTAAATAATCTAAACACTTCTATCAAATAAACATGTTCACCTAATGTGAAATTGGTTTTAATAAGGTAAAAGTTACAAAACTTGGATGCAATGCGATACTCCGTGTCCTTGTGAGGATAGGACCCAACAAAACAAGGGGTGTGTCACATTGTGGCCTTGCCATTTACATAAAAAAATATCTTAAGACAAAAGGAGAATTATGGAAACTCAAATATTTCACCATGCAAAAATATAATCTTCAAAAAATCCTCTAAAAGAAACCAATATCCTTCAAGATATTATAACTCTATAATTAAACTCAAGATTCAACATAAGCCAAAATATCATCTCTCAAAAATCCTCATATAAAAATAGAACTATTACATAGGGGTCAAAATCCCTTAAGCTACTATACTCTACAATGAATCAAAATAGAATATCCTTGCCATGGTAGGCAAGGCCAACAAAGCAAGCATGCACATGGTCCAAGTACTCCCTTATCTGGTGGTGGCAGCAGCAGCAGAGGTATGCACTACAGCCTTTTTGTTTAGCGGGGAAATTTTGTTTGAAAAGCGAAATTAAAAATTAAAAATTCGAAAATGACGTGATTTTGGAACTTCTCAATCACGAGAAGTGAAGTGAGAAAAAAATTAGTAAATAATAGTAGCCAAATTTATTTATTTTAAATTTGGTTTTGGAATATGTAGCCAAAAGAAATAGAAGGATGATTAAAGACTTGTACTTCATATCTGGTTTGTATACAGATTTGGCTAATCTCCCTAAGGGATGATCACCACTTTTTTAATTATTATTTGGGCTCGGTGCTTAGGCACACAACAAGTGATAATCAACTATATATATTTCTCTTACAGATTCCAATAATTCATCAATATTAATATCAAAATTAAAATTGAATTCATTTGCATTTCATGGACACGAAAAGACACATGTTAATTTATTCTTTCATATCCATGTTGGTGGGTAAGGAAAAAAAGAAGAAAAAGGTAGTTATAAAATGGAGATAGTTATTAGGAAAGTTAAATAAGAAAAGAGATTTTTTTTTAATTAAAAAAATGAGGGAGTTAAAAGCTTGAAAATGAAATAGTTTTGTGTTTGGAAATGTGAAGGGACGACCATACAAAAGACTCCAAATAAAATCATCCATTTATATTCCTCCTATGAATAATCATCCATTGCCACTCTTTCTACATCTTTGTGTGGATGATGATCGCCACTCTGGTTACAAACCAAAAAAAAAAATGGTTAAAAAGACAGTGACCGGGGAAGGGGCATACCGGTCCGGTACATCCCCCCGGCTGTGTGTCTCGCTGTCTGTGTGTGTGTGGGGTAGTATAGCAAAAATGAGTCAGCTGGGCTAGAGTTGGTCACATGGGGTGAACAGTAGTGATTCGTATGGAGATCTGGATGGCGTCGTGTTGTGTCGTTTGGCATCACGTGGACCTGTCTGGTTTATCCCACTCGGGGGGGGAGTTTTACTCCAACTGGGGTCCGCTGGTACCTACGCCACTTCCAAAACCTTATCTGGATGAACTGACGAATGGCGATGGCGTATCAGGGGGTATGGGCCCCAGATTCGCCATCATTTTCATCTGTAGCCTAGTCAAAAACAAAGAAACTCCCCTGCTACTGACTAAACTGCTGGCTATCTGGCATCCCCACTTTTAATTCTTTCTGTCATCCCTTGGCAGAAGTTTTGGTTTTTTTTAATAAATACAAATTTAACTATTTTTAATAAATAAAATATAATTAATGAATAAATATTTATTTATAATTTATAATAATATTTTAAAATTATTATTATTATTATTATTTTCCCCAATTTATAAGCTAGGTGGGACTGGCTATCATCCACAACGAGGAATGAGTCAAATTTGGCTACAGATCAGAAAGGAAAGTAGTTTTTTTAAATAAAGAATTTTGGTGACCCTTCTTCTGGAATCTATATTCTAAATATGGCAGTGTCAGGATTTTTTTTTCCAGCAAGATTTTTTTTTAATCTTTTGTTTTGGTGGGGGGGATGTTGTGATGTAACCACACTGGGCAATCATCTACCAGAGGAATGAGCAAAATTTTGGCTATAGGTCAGAGAGAAAAGTTGAGAATTTAAGAATCCCGCTAATATTTTGGTGAGATACTGGAATCTAGGGTCCAAATGTGGCGATTTAAGGGATGAAAAAGTATTTTTAAAATCCTCAGAATCTGGCAACTTTGGCACGTTTTTTCACAGAAAATTGTTTGTATGAGTGCCACTGGATTTTTTTTAAAAAAATGGTTGTCAAGTGGCAAAAGTTTGCCAAAATCAATGCTGCTTGGCAGCTAGGACACTAATTAGGTAAATAATTTGAAGAAATGTTGAAAATTTCAGAAATGGTTTTTTTTTAAAGAACAAAGTTTTGTAAAGGAAAATAGACAAGGTTTACAATATTCTGGAACATTTTATTTTTTCAACATGGAAGTTTCAAATATTTAAAATTATTTCCCAGACTTGTGTTGAAGCTGCCCTTTGTACCACATGTAACAGTATCCTTAGTTTTCATAACTTTCTTTTACCTATATTATCAGACCTGGCAAAGTCCAGACTCAAAAGGGGAGGAAAACCACAAAGGGCCTCATTCATGTTGTAATGGCTTTGCCCCTTATGTGAAATCGAAACCAATCTATCTATGAAGGAAGGTAGTTTGTTTTGTTTTGTAGTTATGAGATCCACAGAATCGAGATGCTTCAGATCATGTTCTTGATGTCTTTAGAAAGCTCTCGATGAGGAGGGGTGCATGGGCTTGGTTCCATGACGTTTGGACTTGTGGTGCAAAAGTTCTTGAATATTGAATGATTTTTTCACTGAAAATTAAATTAAATTGTAGCTGAAAATTTCGGAGGAATTGGAATGTGCCTTTGGTGTTGTTGGAAAGATCTTGATGAGCAGGATTTTATGAAATTCATTTGATAAGATTTGGATTCAGAATGTGGGAGATATTGATTTTTAAATGATTTCTGCAGCTGAAAATTCAAATAAATTCCAGAAAACCAAGGTTTTGCAAGGAAAAATCAGTTGAGAATGTGGTAACGCTTGAACACTTACCATTCAATTCAAGCATGATTTCCTTTCATATTTGGCTATTCAAAAAATCAATACATACATTGCGTATCAATGTTCACATGTTGAGTTTCCCTATTTTGTAATGGGTTCACACTTGGGCGAATAGCACAGGCCACACTAGTAACAATTAAAATAGGTCATCTTCCATTAAGTTCTTCAAAAGAGAATCATATATATTAAAGTAACAGTGGTGTCTATCTGTTTGCCCGGGTAGTGCTTGGAAAATTCTTCCAGTCATAACTTCTCCAGTTACATAACTGATTCCAGAGAAAAAATAAATCAAGGGTAGTCTAATTTTTTGAGAAGCTTCCCCAAATGTAACTGACTCCAGATAAAAAAGAAATCAGGGGCAGTCTGATTTTTTGATGCAAAAGATTTGGTACACTAGAAAAAAAATATTTAAGCCTTGGACAGCCCAGAATCTTTTTT
>Ga0116227_10009160_pt1 | contig 18136 bp, 20 predicted proteins | sample S1TSphgellanicum_FD_89693 | JGI IMG/M metagenome (GOLD analysis project Ga0116227, IMG submission 89693) | Host-associated microbial communities from peat moss isolated from Minnesota, USA - S1T2_Fb - Sphagnum magellanicum MG | ecosystem: Host-associated > Plants > Peat moss > Unclassified... | reverse complement strand
TCGTTGAATGATCCTGCTATTACGTTTACCAATCCGCTGTTGTTTGGCAGATTTACTTTACCCATTTCGGCAGCGGTTATGGGTTGGTATTTTGGAGCCGTTAATTTATCCTTGGCGGGAAGGTTTACCCAAAGCTGCACCATCTCGAACGGGCCACCTTTTTTGGAAAACTCTTCTTCGTGGTATTCTTTGTGTAAAATGCCTGCACCGGCTGTCATCCATTGCACATCGCCGGGGTGAATAATACCGCTGTTACCCGTACTATCATGATGGGCCACGCTGCCTTTATAGGCAATGGTAACGGTTTCAAAACCTTTATGCGGATGCACATCCACACCACGCAAATGGTCGGACGCGCCAAAATCGTATTCGGCATTAAAATCAAGCATCAGGAAAGGGCTGATCCGCTTTTGCGGGATCACTCCCGGAAAGTAATTAAATACCCTGAAACCATCGCCAACCATACCCGGCCTTGCAGGCCTTTGGAATACTTTTTCTATCTGTTTGTTCATTTTGTTTTTCTCTTTTCTTGCCCTTACGGGGATGTTATTCCCGCTATGGATATAACAAAGGTACGGTAGGTTGTGGTAGGAATACTTGATGTAGATTAAGAAATGATGGGGAGTGATAATCCCTCCGCGTCATTGCGAGCGATAGCGTGGCAATCTCTATGCTATACAGAGCAGCTTTGCATGGCCGACCTACCTATGTAGAGATTGCCACGCTATCGCTCGCAATGACGTGGTAATAATAAACACTACACCATCGAAGGCCCAACCCCAAACGTCTTTTTAAACACAAACGAAAAGTGCGATAAATTCTCGAAACCCACGTTCAAATAAACTTCGGATGGTTTGCCGCCTTTTTCTTTGATCTGGTAATAGGCTTCGTTTAATCGTTTTTGTTGCAGCCACTGGCCGGGCGATGTCCGGAATACCTTTTCAAAATCGCGCTTAAAGCTGGCCAGGCTTCGCCCCGTAAGGCGGGCGAAATGTGCCGATGATACATTGTACATATAATTCTGGTTCATGTATTTCTCGAGGTCAATTTTGTGCGGCTCGGTAAAATCGAACAAAAAATCGTTAAAATCCGGACTGATGCTGAGCAGCAGCTCTACCGCTTCGCGGGTTTTTAACTCGGCCATGTTAGGCTTTAACTGGCTGCCCTGGTTAAAATAGGGGATAAGCGAATCAAAATAACCTTTTAAAAACGGATCATCGGGTAAATCGCGCATCGTTGCGCCGGTGTATTTTTGTGCTGGCGGCAGTTTGTTTTCGGCAGCGTAACGGCGCAGAAAATCCTGATCCAAAAAAATATTGACTGATTTGAACTCACCATCAGGCGGTGGTACCTTGGTTGATTTGACTAACTGGTTACGCCGCGCTATCCCCATTTGTCCGGCCTTGACTATCTGGATACCACTATTGGTTTGGAAATGCGTTTCGCCGGATATCACATAGCCCAAAGCATGTTCGTGCACAAACTGCTCGTTACCCCTTTGTTTTTGCGAAACACAGGAGTAGAGCAGGTTATTGAGCAGGATATGGTTTTTATCTTCTTTCATGTTTGGTTGAAGCTAATATAAAGCCATTATTTCAATTGACTCATCATTAATTTATCGAATAGCCTGTCGGATAAAATGCTTCTTAAAAACAACAGCGGTCCAGCCATAAAACCACCTGAATAACGGGTTTTGGGTGTTTTAGCTGTGATGGCTTTGCGAACCAAATTTACAATTACAATAGGCTCGGCAGCACGTTTGGATATATCACCGCTTACCATGCCGGCAAATTTGTTGGCCATGTTGCTGTAAACGCCTTTGCCCGATACCTTTACCAAATTGTCGGTAGCAATTTGGCTCCATTCGCTTTTTACACCTCCGGGTTCAATCACCACTACATCAATACCAAACTGCTCCACCTCGTTACGCAGGCTATCGCTCAATGCTTCCAGCGCGAATTTGCTGGCATGGTACCATCCGCCCAAAGCATTGGCAAACTTACCGCCGATGGATGAGATGTTAACAATGCGACCATAATGCTGCTTGCGCATGTGCGGCAAAACCAATTGTATTAACCTTGCAGCACCAAACACGTTCACATCCAATTGATATTTTGCGTCTGTGATAGATACATCTTCGATAGCGCCGTACGAACCGAAGCCGGCGTTATTGATCAGCACATCTATCCGGCCTTCGGATTTGATGATCTTATCAATACAATTGGTCATCGAATCCTCGTCGGTAACATCCAGCGGGATAACTTTGATGCCGAATTGCTTTAACTCTTCCATACGCTCAACCCGGCGGGCGGCGGCGTAAACTATATTACCATCATGTTGCAGTTCGCGGGCCATTTCTAAACCCATCCCGGCAGATGCGCCGGTAACCAATATAACCTGTTTTAAATTTTTCATGTTTTTGTATTGCGTTTAATTACAATACAAAGGTGGGGGCAATTTAAAAATTGTGGTTTGGTGTGTGGCTCAATTTTACTTTGGTATAAAGCTCAATGCTAAAGCACCGTAAATTTAACCTTTTTGGATACCGAATTATAATAGGTTAGCTGCAATTCATAATCGCCTTTAGCCAGGTAACGGTTATTATAGCTGATCATTACCACATCCAACAGATCGTAACTGGCGGATATGGATTCGCCCGGTTTAACGGTGTAATAACTATCTTTCAACATATCGGGAGTGTAAACCGTACTGCTAAAAATAGCGCGCGACTGGTACATAGTCGCCTGCTGCTTGGTTTTTAAATTAGTAATGCTAGCCCATACACCCCACGGCGAACCAACTGCTTTGGGTTTATCTAAAAGTAGTTTTTTATCTGTTTTGCTGGTGTTAGTTATTGTAATGGTGATGGGTATTGCGCCGCCTATGGTAATAGTATCTTTAGCCAGCTTAACATCAACGCTAACTTCTTTTGCTTTGAGCGATGATGAAAACTGGGCAAAACTTGTTGAAATACCGAACAGGCAAGTTATTGTAAGCAGTAAAAAGTGTTTCATTAGGTGCAAAGAAATCAGGTTATATACTTAGCGAATTTAATAAAAAGCTATGTTATTTCTCCTTAGGTCGAAATGACATGGTGTAGAAGATGCTTATGGCGTTTTCTTATGATCCTTATTCCAGCCAATTTTTACTTTGCCATTCTCGTCGTCTTTGGCGGCAATGTGTAGTACAATGCCTTTATAGCGTTTTTTGAGCAGTTCATCCTTATCGGTAATGGTGCTGTCGCCTTTAGGGTTCCTTAGCGGGATATCGAGGGCTATATCTGTACCGCGGCTCAAACCATAAGTACCGGCAATATCGGCGTTGATCACGCTCGAAGTAAGTTTCATCGGGTTGATGATGATCTTATCGCCCTGCAAATCAAACTTAGCATCCAGATTAGGGATCACAATATTATTCAAATTACGGAAAGGGAAGGCCAGCTTACCAACCGTTTTAAGCGGATTGTAATTAAGCAATGCGCCGTTCTTCAGGTTGATAGTTACATAACCATTTGTTGATCGGGGTACTATAGAGCCCTCGTTAGTTAAACCACCTTTTACCTGCGCTTTTGCGGATAGAATCCCTTTTAAATTATCGGATGTAATATCGGTTAAACCAAAGTTATCAAAGGCATAAAAAAATTCGTGCACATCAACATTGCTCACAATAGCGCTCATGATAAAGTTATTTGTTCGAGCGCCATTATTAATTTGTCCGTTAAATTTAAGCGAGCCACCGGCATGTTTCACGCTCATGCTTTTAATCACTACGCCATCTTCGGATAGCAGCAGATCGGCAGTGGCATTGGTGGCCAAAAACTTTTTGTAATATAGTTTGGCTACCTGCATGTGCATTTCGGCATGGGCACGATCTAATACGGTGTTTAACTGGTCAATAACATTACCGCTGTTTTTACTTTTTGGAGCGGTAGAACCGCCACCTCTGTTCAAAAAACCTAAAAACTCGCCTAAATACAATTGCGGACTATTAATCTGCCAGGTCAACAAAATCTTTTCCGGCGAATCATAATACAAATTCAAAAAGTTTTTCACCCGGCCTTCCATCGTCACAATACTTTTGCCGCTTTGCAGGCGGATGTTGTTCATGATCAAGTCGGTACTGGTAAAATTGAGCGACATAGAGGTGTTGGTCAAGTTAAGCTTGCGCGGAAGGTAGCTCACATCCGCATCACGCAGATTGATCAAACCTTGAATAAACGGTTTATTCAGGCGGTAATCCACAATGTCGGCTTTGTATTTCAACTTCATTTCGGCAGTGCCCTTGGTAAACTTGGTGGTTTTACCCATCAGGTAATTCAAATTACTCAATTGGAATTTGGAACGGAAATTACCCGTAGCTATCGGTTTTACTAAGTTGATAATGCTACCCGTGTCAATAGCGAAGGGCACATGGCTATAATTTCCCGTAAGGTTAATGATCTTAATAACCGAATTAGAATCGCTATTGCTTTTGCCTTTAACGTAATTGTTAGTAAATACGCCATCAAAACTGCAATCGTCAATATTGCCACCCGGCGTGGTGAGCTTGGTATTGCGAACCTTAGCATCCACATTCAGATACGGATCGCCACCTTTAAAACTGCCCGATATGGTAGCCTTAACGGCGAGGGGTTTATCCATATTAAACATAGCCAGCTTTTTGCTGATATTAGCCGCCAGCAAACCCGATGCCCCCGTCCAGGTAATGGCATCGGCAGCAAGCCTGATGTCAAATGTAGATTGCCCTTTACCTACAGCAAATAAAGCGTTCAGCTTAAACGGCGTGCCGCCAATATTAAAACTCGGCGATTGTACATTGATCTTTCCGTTATCTTCGTTATAACCCGCAATTAAATCGCCCTCAACCTGTTTGCCTTTAATAAAACTACCATTATCCGTATTAAAAGCCATGCTTTTGGCATCCACATCTAAATGTAATTTGGCGTGCCAGCCCGAATCGGGGTAAGCCATTTGTCCGGCCAGGCTATTGATATCAAAGTGGAACAGCTTGTTCAGCATCTGATTATTCACCGCGAAGCTCACGGTGCGCAGGTTAAACTTACTGATCCTGGCAGCGCTACCACCATCATCTTTTTTATCAGTGCTTTTCTTTTTATCACCTTTTTTAAATATGGCGGTGTTACTGTAGCCATTACTATCGGTATATAAATCAATAGCCGCGTTGCTGATATCGATATGGTTAATGCTGATGGTACCTTTAAGCAGGGCCGCGGTGTTAACCGATACATCAAAGTCCTTGGCATCCAACAGCGTATGGTGGTGCGTTGGCCATTGCTTATCGCGAAGCAAAACGTTGTGCAGCGAGAGGGATATATTCGGGAAATCTTTAAACAACTCGGGGTTCATGTTACCGATGATGATCTTCCCGTCGAGGTTTTTATTCAGTTCGGTAGTAACCAAGGCCTGCATTTTAGCTTTGTTACTATTAATATAAATCAACACACCTAGCAATAATACAATGATCACAACTACAAACGCGGCAAATATTTTAAGTACAGTTTTTAACCAATTAGGCATTTAGCAAAGTTTTAATGTACAATAGCAAACACTTACGTTTTGTTTGCGTTATACGCCATTATTACACAACACATAGTTTTACAATACCTATACATTAGCCAATAACGCAATTGTATTTAAAGCATATATTTGCAGATAAATTAATAACCATTAATTAAATTGTTTACCGATTGATGCCGCTTTTTCCTGTTAGTCCTGATAATGAAGAGAGGTTAAACGCGCTTCATTCGTACGATATATTAGATACTGCCGAAGAAAAGGATTTTGACGAACTCACAATTCTGGCATCGGCTATATGCCAAACACCAGTCGCGTTGATCAGCCTGGTTGATGGCAACCGCCAATGGTTTAAGGCGCATACCGGTACAGATTTTACCGAAACACCTATTGAACAATCGTTTTGTGCTCATGCCATTATTAACACTGCTGATATTATGGTTGTTGATGATGCCCGAATTGATCAGCGATTTGCACAAAATCCTTTAGTTACCGGCAACCCTAACATTGTATTTTATGCCGGCGTACCCCTGGTTAACGAAGATGGCTTTGCCCTGGGAACATTATGCGTAATTGATACCGAAAAGCGTGAGCTAAGCAATGAGCAGTCTACAGCGTTAAAGGTGTTGGCAAAACAAGTGGTTGATAAACTGGAGCTGAAGCGTAAAATGACAGCACTGGCCAAAGCCAACCAGGATCTGCGTGATTCGAACGTGTTCATCCAGAAGTTTGCCACCATGGCGGCTCATGATATTAAAAACCCGCTGAGCAGTATCTTACTCACATCACAAGCCCTGAAATTACGCTTGCTTAAACTGGAAGATGAAGGTTGCAGCCGCCTGGTTGATATGAACATCGCTTCGGTAAAAAACCTGGTTAATTTGGTGGATGATATGCTGGCTTACTCCAAAATGCCATCGCTGTTGATAGCCAAAAAGCAGGATAGGGACATGAATTATCTACTCAAAAAAGTGCTCAGTTTAGTAAATGTTCCAGATAATTTTACGATTAACATTCCGGAACAAACCGCGCAGATTACGCTATCCGAAGTTGCTTTTGAGCAAATCTTTATCAACCTGCTCAGCAACGCCATCCGTTACAACGATAAACAGAACGGCACCATCAACATACGCTTTGCGCAGGATGATAACCATTACCGTTTTGAGGTTGAAGATAACGGCATGGGCATAGCCGATCAATACCACGAAAAAGTTTTCCAAAACAATTTTACCCTCAAAATTACCGACAGGTATAACGAAAAGGGATCAGGCATTGGTCTGTCAACCGTTAAAGAATTGCTTAACGCGATGGGTGGGGGTATTTACCTCAAATCGAACTTGGGCGAAGGCACTACGTTTTTTATTACGATTAAAAAGTAGGCGTAAATCAAATCTTCATTTTTTAATATCTCAATAAGGAAGAAATATTTATTGAGGCATAACTATTTGCATTTCAATGCATTGTTTGTAGCTTAGTATAAATCAAAATCCTAATTATCATGAAGCAAACCTTTACCGCGCTGGCCATTGCCGCCTGCTTTTTAACTGCCTGTAATAGCAAGGGCAGCCTTACCGTTACTACCGATAGCACGGCTATCAAGGCAGAACAGAATCGTCAAACCGCTCTCAAATCAGAAAAAGACCTGCTGGATAAGAACATTGATGGCATGCTTTCGGTATGTGCTAAAGATTTTACAGAGTATGGCAGCGGCGAAGATAAACCTTCTACAAACCTGGATACCATTAAAGCGGGTTTAAAATCGTACGTAGCCGCTTTTCCTGATCTGAAAGGTACTGATATTAACGCTTTTGCTCATGGTGACAGCGTTGTTGTACTTGGCACCTGGACCGGTACCTTTAAAGGTGATTTTATGGGAATAAAAGCCACCAACAAAAGCTTCAAACTTAAAGATGGTGATATTTTTACCTTTACTAAAGATGGTAAGATCAAAACGCACAGTTCTATACAATCATCAGCATCATTTTTTAAACAATTGGATATAACCTTCCCGGCTAAAAAATAAGCTTTAGCAATATAATAAAAGGCGGATAGTGTGAGCTACCCGCCTTTTTTGCATAATTAATTTGCTCCTTTACTATAGCATGCCGAAAAGCTGGCCGGCGTTAAGCTGCCCGTACCGCACCAGTAACCTAACCAGTTTGTTTGGTTTAAGCCGCTTGCAGGGTTACTCACATCGTAATAGCTGATGTAAGCGTTGCGATAGGTAGGGTTGGAGAATATCTTTTTGCGCACCGCATCTAAACTTGTAGGATTAATGCCCGTAACACCGTATGTTTTTTGATAATCGTACTCCAGAGCCCAGGCCTTGCCGGTGGTGTTTACGTTAAGATAATAAGTTTTAATATCAGTTAAGCTAAACGTTGCTTTGTTATAGCTTAACAACTGAAAGCCCGGATTATTATAAAACAACGGACTAATTGCCGGTGAGATATGGAAAAACGAAACAGGTACGCCCGCGCTGTTATAAAGCACTCTAAAATCGTCCATATGAGTGTGGCCACAAAAGCCGGCCTTTATAATTGGCGCGTATTTAGTTATTAATGAAATGAATGTTTGGCTACAGCTATCGGCCCACATAGTGGTTACCGGGCCTTTGGTTGAGCTGTACACATCAATACCCGGCGGTATGTGCATAGCCATCCATATTTTGCTGTTTTGCTGCTTGCTTTGTTTTAAAACATTGCTTAGCCAGTTTAATTCGGTACCGGCTGGATTGCCGGTTTGCAGGCCGCAACTGGTGTATTTTGGCGAGAAGAACACCGTGTTCAGCATCACCATTTTACGGCCTGAGCCATTGCGGAAGCTGTAGGTATAGTACCCACCTTTAGAGAAAGTGTTGATAAAAGCCTGATCGAGCACCGGGCTGCCATTGCGTTGTAATGGTACCCAAGCTTTGGCAAACATGCTTAAAAAAGGGCCGTTGGCTTCAACCGCATAATCGCCACAGTACGAATCGTTGTTGCCTAGTACCGGCAAAATGATGGTTTTTGGGAAATACTGGTTAAACATCAGGGCCACAAACTGTATAGTTTTTGCCGTGAATGAGTTAAGCGAATCGGGGTAGGATGGAGCGTTTGTAGCAAAACTACTTTGGAAACTGTGGCACAAAAAATCGCCGGTGATCACCATGAAATTGGGTGACGGGTTTTGCTGTTTCATAGTTATCAGGGCCGATTTGAACAATGGATAATTAGAATCGCTATTGTAAGTATTGGGCTGCTTTATAGCTGATGAATCAAAAATGGCTTTCCATTGCTTATAATCTGCCTTGATGAGCTTAGTCATCAGCGATGGATCAAAGTAGGGGTTAAAGTGAACATCAGACACGCTAATGATATTGCTCTGTTGTACAGCGTTAACCTGCGCAACTAACTTGTTTACCATCGCGATAAGTAGCAACAGTATAATACCGGATTTTTTCATAATTTAAATTATAATAAGACTAAGGTTGTTGTGTGCTAATTTATTAAATATTATTAAAATAATAATTTGCTGGCATGCAAAATAGGTGCATTTATTCAAACACCAATCCTTTCCGGATGCTTTGATATTCAATTACCTAATGGGAATAATTTTAATAAAAAATGCCTTTTTATTAACCGTAACGAATATATTAGCGCATGCTTACCTTTCTAAAAGACACGCTTGGCGATGATCTGAAACTTAAGATCCAGCAACACGCCGCAACATTTGATGAATTGCCTGGCGTGGTGATCATTCACGATCTGCAGGATGGATCGGTAGCGTACATTTCGGAACGTGGGCTTAAGCTACTGGGTGTAACGGCGGAAGAAATAGCTTCGATGCCACACGAGGAATATCACAGCCGTTATTTTAACGATGAAGACGCTAAAGACTACGTGCCTAAAATAATTGGCCTTCTTGAACGCAATAACGATGATGAGATGATCAGCTTTTTTCAGCAGGTACGTTATGCCGACACCGAAAAGTGGACATGGCACTTATCAAGCATCAAAATATTTGAACGCGACGATGAAGGTAAACCTAAATTAGGCATATCGCTGGCTATACCGGTTGATGCCATGCACCCCATGACGGTTAAAGCCGCCCGCCTGTTGGAAGAGAATAATTTTTTACGCCAGCACATCCAAAACTTTTCAAAACTGAGCAAGCGCGAAAAAGAAATTTTACGATTAACTACATTAGGTAAAAGTGCTCCCGAAATTGCCACAAGCCTATTTTTATCGGCGGCAACGGTCGAAACACATCGCCGTAATATTAAGCATAAACTTAACTGCACCACCACGTTCGAGCTATCGCAATATGCCCGGGCCTTTGATCTGATCTAAACCAAACCGATCCATAAAATGGAAGAAAACTTAAAAGATGGCGAGCAATGCCAGGTTATAGCAGGTACCCATAAAGGTAAGGCAGGCATAGTGCGCGATATTAATACCAGCAAAACAGGGCACATTACCATTACGGTGGTGCAAGCCAATGGCGATAGGTTTAAAACCTTGGGCAAAAATGTACTTGTTGTACCTAATATTATTGGCCGCTAACCAGTTATAATTAGCAGTGTACTCCCACTCAAGTGGAAGGATTTGCTTGTGGCAACCTCTTTACCGTTATAAATAAAATAATTAACCGTGTACTTTACTCTGGCGGCAGGCTGCGGGTAATGTAGTTTGATTATAGCAATAAGTGCTAGGTTAATGTCGGCATCCGTCCAGGTGGTAACGCCACCTGAAGTTACTATATTAAAGCTGCCAAAGGTTGCTACGTTGAAGCGGGCGGCATCGTTACCAATAGTGGTATTATTATATAAATAATCGTAGTCGGCATAGTGATTTACCATGGGCAGGTTGATCACCACTTCGCTGGTATCACTTGTGGTATCCTCGGGTTCCGATTTTTTGCAGCTGCAAAATGTAATCAGCAAAATAATAACAGGTAGTAGTTTTTTCATATAGCGTAGTGTTTATGCGTATTACCCGTAATAATACAAAATATATTGCAACAGAGGCGTTGGAATCAAAACAAAAAGGCCACCTGTACGGCAGCCTTTTTTGTACAATCTATTATGATATTTTAATAAACTTTATAAGAAGAAACTTTACCGTTTAAACCGTTGTAGTGATGATAAACCACCTTAACATAGGCGTCTTCGTAAGTGCCTTCAAAGCCAAAAAGAACATACATGCTGGTAGGGGCAATGTTTTGTTTAACGGTTATCTGGCACCAGTCGTCGGATGTATCACTGCTGGGGCTGTCATAAAGTTCTATCACCTTTCCGGCAGGGGCTCCTGTAATAATTAACGACCGTGCTTCATCATTAGCACTTCGGCCATCAAGGGTATGATCCCCATTGGTAAAATCGTCGGTTAACATTGAACTAAAACTCCAGTTAGTGGGTATTACCCAAACTTTGTTTCCAGTAGCATTATCGCCCGACCATAATACAACACTCATTTGTAATGGATAATAAGGGTTTGTGGCAGAATAAGCACCGTTAACACCGGCATAACCGCTGCCACCGCTTCCGGGAGCGGTATCATCAATTGGGGCAGGGGTAAGTAAATTTGGCTGCGAGTGAGCTTTTTGCAACGTAAACAGCATGGTGAGTACCACCAGGGCAAATAATAATTTTGTTTTCATATGTTTTTGATAGTTGTAGATTGTGTTACGAATATAATAATAACTTAATGCGATTTGTATTTTTTGATATTGATGATAAGATAATATATACAATTGCAAAGTCATCATAGTGCAGTGCCTTTATTGCCAACTATATTTGATAGATAAACCAATAAAAAAACATCTATTATTATGAAAAAAACTAAACTACTGCTTGCGGTGGCAATGGTATTTGCCGCCCTTTCATTCGGGTTTAAAGCAAAGGCCCAAACTATGGTTCAGGTTTCTTTTATTCCTTATTCAAACTCTTACCCTTATTCGTTTGCTACCACCGCTACCTGGATCATTACCATGCATAACAATAGCACCAACGCAGATTACTTTTAGCAAACAAGCTCATCTAATTATGATAACGGTACCTACCACATAGGCAGCGTGCCACCCGGTACTTACACGGTAAGCGCTTACTACTCCGATTATGCGGTGTACGAATCATACTTCGACTGGAGTGTTGATTATGATTATGGCTATAGCAAGCACATGTACTCTGATACCGACTACCAATTAACAGATACGGCCGTGGTACCCGACGATTACACTTACGACTATGTAATAACCATGTACCGGATTTAAAAATGACCGATAATACAAAAAGCCGCTTTATTAATAAGGCGGCTTTTTATATTATGCTAGTAATAAGGGTTAAAAGCTAAAAGTGCCGGCCACTAAGGTAAGGTGATCATCATCATCATCGCTTACCAGGTGGCTAAAACTGCCCGATACCGGCTTGGAAGTCGCTATTATGATTGCGCCCACCATAGGCACAGCATGATTTTGATGTGAAGGGTAAAAGATGATCTGCGGATCTTTAGATCGTGCAGATTCTGCAACAAAATGGCCAGGCCTGACAGTGGTAAAATTAAGTATTAATTTTTCGCCACCATCAAAAATAAAAGTTAGGTTTTTGTTGGTGTAGTGCATAATATTTGTGCTCAATTTAAGGCTATGACCACGATGATCAATATACGTTAATTTACAAAATGGCTGCACTTTGGCTTGCCGCGATGCCGTATTTTTGGCAACAGTAACATTGGCAAACAAGCCGGTTAAACAAACAGAGGCCATCAAAGCAATAATCAGGGAAATCTTTTTCATGTTTTAAAGCTACTGTTAATTAATAGGAAAACAGTACTGGTATTATTATATAACACATAAATACCTTAAATAATTACCTATGCATCATAGTTCCATTAGCATCTATTACACATGGTGTGGATGTAGTAATGCCGCTTATCGGTATTTGCCATATTACCGTACCTGTAGTAGCGTTTAATGCATAAAATAACCCGGAACCGCCTCCGCTAATAAATACAGATCCATTAGCCACCATCGCTCCTGCACCGTTGGCCAGTATTCTAACTTTCCAAAGGGATGTACCGTCAATAGCATTGTAGGCATGCAGGTATGTATCATCGCCGCTAATATAAACCACATTATTGCTTACTACAGGGTCGGCGCCAAAGCCAACAATGTCGGCAGTTTTCCAAAGCAAAGTGCCGGTTATCTCGTTAATAGCATACACCGGCCCACCTACCGAATAATTACCGAAGTTGTACCAGCTGCCCACATATAGTACGCCATTGCTTAAATAAGGGCTCGATTGCTCGAGCGAGTAACCAGTATAATACTTCCATTTTAATTTGCCGTTGTTGGTATTAATAGCATATAAATAATCATCTCGACTACCTATAAATAATACCTCGTTATGTACAACCGGGCTTGATTGGTTGATCATGCTTTGAGCGGCGTATCTCCAAATTAATGCTCCTGTTTTAGCATTCAAGGCATAAATGTAGTTATCCGAACTACCAAAATATACTACTCCATTAACTACTACAGGGCTTGAGCTAACATTTTGTGATGTATCGAACTGCCATACCTGGTTACCTGTTTTGGCATCTACAGCGTAAAAACTGTGATTATTACTGCCAAAATATACTATCCCGTCGGCAACCGCCGGGCTCGACTCTATCCCTGTAACGCCTGCGGCAAATTTCCATTTTAGTGTTCCTTTGGCTGCATCTAAGGCGTACAAGTTCCCATCAATACATCCTGTGTACACTACGCCGTTGCTTACGATAGGGTCTGAGTACGAAAATCCCTTTGATGCCGTAAATTGCCATAATACTGCACCGTTACCTGCCTTTAAAGCATAAAAGGTGTTGTTATTGCTGCCAACATAAAGCACATTTTTTAACGGACCATTTTTTATAGTTACCACATATTTTTGAAAGCTTTCATCTTCGGCAGTTACAGTATAAATTACCGGTGCCGTAAAACTTTGTGGCGTAGTAACGGATGGTGTGATACTTTGGCCGGTAATAGCTATGTTAAGTATCAGGTTTGTGATATCAGTATAAAACGGAACAACGATGTTTACCGAATCGGCACCAATGGTTACACTCAGCTCACTTATATCGATAATAGTACCATCGCCATTTTTAATACTGAGCGCAGTTATTTTTTTTACCGAGCTTTTGGGAGTATCTTTTTTGCACGATGCCGTTAAAACAATAATACCAAACAGCAGCGGAATAAATTTAAGTTTAAATAACATAGGTAAAAATATAGGGCAATATACATTATTAAGTAAAAAATGTGATGGATACACCTTGTAAATTTGCGCTGCATTGGCTTATTCTTTTTTCAAACAAGTAATAAAGCATCATTTGGCGCGATTGTACCCATACAATGTCTGCTTTGCCCGTATAGGTTGAGAGTAGCAAGGGTTAAGTTTGTGGTACACAAATCCCATCAAAAAATGATGCTCACAGCCACCATCAGCGTAAACGCCCCTATCCAAAAAGTTTGGGAAATCTGGACAAATCCGCAACACATCAGCCAATGGAACAATATATCTGCCGAATGGCAAAACACTTTGGTTGAAAACGATGCCCGCACAGGTGGCCGGTTTTTGTTTAGGATGGGATTGAAAGATGGCAGCCTGAGCTTTGACCATACCGGCACTTACACCCAGGTAATACCTCAGCAACTGATAGCCTATACCCTGAACGATGGTCGACAGTCAACCATATCCTTTGCGCCTGATGCCGAAACGGTACTCATCACTGAAAGCTTTGAACCCGAAGCCGGCCAACCTGCCGATATGCAGCTGCATTTTTGCAAGGCGGTGCTTAGTAATTTTAAAAATTATGCCGAAATACACTAAGCCCTTTTAATGGCCGTTAATTAGTGTAGTTTAGCATTAAAATTAATTTATGAAATCCGTGTCTTACCTTAAAACCCTCTGTTTAACCTTATTGATAACATCGGCTTGCGCTAACGTTTTTGCTCAACAGCCCGATTACTTTATCACCGCTAAAAACGACACCGTATATTGTGATCTTTCCGATGCCATGGGTACCGTAATTAATAAAGATTTTAGATACACTACAGCCACTATAACCAAAGGTCAAAAGCTGAATACGGATACCGTTAAAGAGTTTTCGAAAAAAGGTATAGTGTACACCAAGCAGGTTTTACCCGGCGATGTTGAAAAAAAGAAGTTTGTAGTATGGAGCCTGCGCGGTAAAGTAAACCTGTATATTAAAGATGACCGCGAATTTAATAGTGTGGCTGTAGTGGATTATTATGTTAATAAGGGCAACGATGACCTTATAGAAATAAAGCTCGACCGCAAATATGCCGGCTTGCAGGATAGAATGAAGGGTTTTTACGCCATGTTTAGCGATGCCCCGCAACTGGTAGCCAAATTTAAAGCCGCCGAAGATTACAGCCTGAAGGCGATATCGCGTTTGATATCGCAATACAACGCCCTTTAAAATACGATACTCCAGTGGGTAAAGATCCTAACTTGACCTGAAAATGAGAAACTTGCTTCAGGCAATGCAAGTACTTTTGTCCATTTTATTAGGCGTGTTTCTTTTTGTTTGGTTAATGTACCACGGTAGCGGTCATAATATTCCATTACAAACTGATGTTACTCTTGGTGGCTCGGTTGGAATAATTGTAGTTTTGCTGGTGTTAACTGGGCGGAATTTAAAACGCTATAATAACTTTTATTTTGCTGTTAAAAGTATCCCTGTAGTCTTCAATCAATAGCCGGGAGCCTATCCAAAGTGATTGAATAAAGATCTAACCAACTTAACGGTTTTTTGAAAACAGCTTCAGTAAACAAAACTTGTGGCGCGGTATATCTACATATTCATGGTCTCTCGTCACCTTGGCTCGCTGGTTTAATAAGGTGTCACTTTTTTCTACATCATCTTGCACAAACACAATCTTCTGGCTGGTCATTTTAACAGAACCATTCATTAAACTATCGCTCATGGCCTGTAGGCTGGTGTTTGGAATAGAGAACTGTGATGCTTTATGATGATTGTATTTTACCGCTTTGTTTTCAGATAGCTCACCGGTAGATACAACATTCGGAGGCAGACTGACGGTAGACGAAGCATTGCTTTTAGCCTCTGCAAGTACCTGGTAATAATACCGTTCATTAAACCTTTTGGAGATAGCTTCCTCGGCTTGCCCGGCCATACTAAGTACGATGGTACCGATGGCAACACCGGTCCAATAACTTTTTTGGACACCCAAAAGCAACGCAACACCTGTTACAGTTAATACCCCCCAACCGATGATGATGCCCCGCCATGAGCGGTGAGCTTTTTCAACCTTAACAACTTCCTGGTTAAAAAACGCTTTGCGGTTCTTTTTAAAAAGAGTAACTTTTTCTGCCCCGTTCCGGCGCGCCATATAACCATCAATACTTCCGCCCAAACCCATCACCAGGCCAACAAGTAACAGCGGAATAGTTAAACCCTTTAAAAACGACAATGGGTTAGCAAACCTGAAAAGTAAAATAGCGGCGATCAATAAAATACCACCAAATAGGGCCGCGCCGAAACCTTGCTGCGCCTCGCGCAAATAATATTTTGTAATAACATCTATAAAATTCATGAGTATCAATTGGTATCAAACAAAGATCGGGCAATTTAACAGGTACAGGTTTTTTGAGAAGCTCAACTTTGCTTTTTTGAGAGGCTCATCGCCCGTTATACATTTCACGCCTAAGCGGGTGAGGTTATTTGGCTTAAAACACCTTCTTTTTGTCGCATATAACCCTAACCCATATTAGCTGCGTCACTTATTTTTGTAGCATATGAGAAATGTATCATTTGCGATGAACATTAGCCTGGATGGCTATTGCGACCATACCCTAGGCGAACCAAGTGAAGAGCTGATGGCGTATTTCGCTGCACTGATGGATGATGTGGACCTGCTCTTTTATGGCCGTGTGATGTATCAGCTCATGTTTCCCTACTGGGCCGATGTTGCAAAAAGCCGTTCCGGTACTGCCGCGGAAGTTCGGTTTGCCCAAAGGCTTGTCGCCATTGATAAGGTGGTGGTATCGCGAACCTTGGAAAGCGTGGACGGCAATACAACCATCATCCGCAACAACCCCGTAGCCGAACTGCAAAAACTGAAACAACAGCCAGGCAAAACCATTTCGGTAGATACCGTAAGCCTATTGCCCGAAATAATGGCAGCAGGACTGATAGATGAATTCCATTTTGTGATACACCCTGTTATGGCGGGCCGTGGAAGGCATTTACTCGATGCCGGCAGCCTCCCCGAGATCTTTAAGTTAAACCTGGTAGAAACGCGCATCTTCCAAAACGGCTGTGTAGCACTTCATTACCGCAAAAGGGAATAATATTAATATAATTGAAGATAAAATATAACCATTTAAATACAATAAAATGAGAGCAATTAATCCCTGGATCAACTTCAATGGCAATGCCGAAGAAGCATTCACTTTTTACAGATCAGTTTTTGGCGGAGAGTTCACCAAGATCATTCGTTTTAAAGACCTGGCAAGCGACGAATTTACCGTGCCCGAAGCCGAAGCAAATAAACTGATGCACATTGCTTTGCCCATTGGTAAACAAAATGTACTAATAGCCAACGACGTTCCCGAATTTATGGGCCGGGTAAACGAAAGCGAAAACCGGTCTAAAATAGCCGTAGCTGCCGAAAGCCGCGAAGAAGCCAACAAAATATTTAACGGACTATCCGCAGGCGGAGACGTGGAAGGGCCAATTGGCGACAGCCCCTGGGGTACTTACGCGGGCATGTTCAGGGATAAATACGGCATCGAATGGATCGTAGAATTTGACCCCAATGTTTAATAGATAGATTGAACTTAATCTCGCTGTTCGAGTCTCCAATTTCGAACAGCAAGATTAGAACCAAAACCTCGCCACCCTGTCATTTCGACCCAAGGAGAAATCTTCTGCGCGCGATAAACTACAACATGCTATTTGCATACTTGCCGCAAATTGGCGCTTGTAAAACTGCCCGTAAGCACCACATTATTAAATATTTAATTCCGATACGTTTGCTCATCTTTCAATCTATTGTGTATTTTTATCCCATACCAATTACACCATAGTTTCCTTTCGAATCATGAACAGACGTGAGTTTACAAAAGATACCTTAATAACCTTAACAAGCATTGCCTTTTTGGATATGCTTTTCGCCAATAATTTATTTGCAGCTCCGCTAAAACCACTCTCGCAAAAATGGTTGAAAGAGCTGCAAACCATGTGTCACGATTTAAAAGTAAACAGTATCAGTCCCGTGCAGTGGCAGCAAAAAATAACGGCGTTCCACAACCAGTTGCCGTTAGAAGATTTGTTGAAATTGATAGACTATGAACACGCCATCAAAAAATTCCAATACCCCGAAAAAGGCGTTAAGCACACCCAGCTTATTTTACCAAAAGTAACAGGCATTTCCGAAGATTATGCTTTTACGGGCCTCATTTTCGGTATGAAAAAGGATAGAGCCATCATTCCGCATGGCCACACCAATATGGTTTCCTGTCACCGCATTTTGAACGGAGAGGTATTATTGAAACAATACGACAGGGTGAGGGACGAAGGCAATTATATGTTCAT
>Ga0116227_10009159_pt1 | contig 18139 bp, 16 predicted proteins | sample S1TSphgellanicum_FD_89693 | JGI IMG/M metagenome (GOLD analysis project Ga0116227, IMG submission 89693) | Host-associated microbial communities from peat moss isolated from Minnesota, USA - S1T2_Fb - Sphagnum magellanicum MG | ecosystem: Host-associated > Plants > Peat moss > Unclassified... | reverse complement strand
GACCCCGAAGTGGGGTCAATTTCCCCCGATAGGATCTTTAAGAATGTGGATTTTCCTGCCCCATTTGCACCAATTATACCATAACAGTTGCCTTGTGTAAATTTTAAATTAACTTCTTCAAATAAAGTCCTCTTACCGTAACGTAAGGATAAGTTGGATACCGTGATCATTTTTCGCCTTAAACTTAATTATTGCAAAGGTACGTTAATTAACAATATTTTATAAGAATACTAGCCAATTGGGCTGTTTTTATAACAGTTTATTAATAAAAACAGGCTTTGGGCGATTAGGGGATACACCTATAGGTTGTGAAATTTATTTCCTTTAAAGAAACATGTAAAACGATGTTAACGTAACAGTTATTGTATCCTTAACCAGTTATGAACTTTGGAATAACGTTTGCCTAACTTATTCTGAAAATAAATTAAAAGAAATAAAATGATAGCATTAATAGTAGGACTTGTGGTGGTGAATGTTGTTGTTGCCGTTTACAAGTTTGATAAAAGAAAGGTATACTAAACCAGGTATACTGTTAAATTGAATTGGTGGTGTCAATATCAATTTAACACAGAAGATATATATAGCAAAGTCCGTACAGGTTTAGTGTACGGACTTTTTTATTTAGTAAAGTTATTGTTGAATTTTATTTACCCCACTCGGCAGGGTTCTCGCGCCATTTTCTTAAAATATCCAGGTCGGCAGTTTTGATGTCGCCATGTTGCTCGGCGTATTTTAAAAGAGCGTTGTAGTTAGATAGGGTAGAGAAGCGGCATTTTGCATTTTTAAAGTTCTCGATAGATGCATCAAGTCCATAAGTAAAAATGGCTGCTAATCCAGCTACATTGTAACCAGCCTCGCGCAATGCCTCTACAGCCTGTAAGCTGCTTTTGCCTGTCGATACCAGATCTTCAATTACCGCAACACGCTGGCCGGGTATTATTTCGCCCTCAATCATTTTGCCTGTACCGTGCTCTTTTGGTTTAGCGCGTACATAAATAAACGGCAAACCTAATTCCTGCGCTACTAATGCGCCCTGTGGGATGCCTGCCGTTGCCACACCTGCAATACAATCAACAGAGCCAAACTCTTCTTGTACAAGCGCCGTTAATTGCTGGCGAATGTAGGTACGGATAGATGGATGTGATAATGTAATACGGTTATCGCAATAAATAGGAGACTTCCAACCAGATGCCCATGTAAAAGGATTATTAGGTTGCAGTTTTATTGCTTTAATTTGCAGCAGAAATTCAGCTACCTGCTGTTCAATCTCAGTTTTATTAAACATGGCTCAAAACTACAGAATTTATATCAACGATAAGGCGATAATTATCACAGAATCTGCACCAGAAATTACTGCGGATATGGATCGAATTGAAACACAGCAATTTGACTTTTCTAAAACTTATTATGAAGTGCTTAATTCGGCTAAACATACATTCTTTGTAGTTACTGATGATACCAAAGCCTTCCTGAAAAAGGTGATCAAAAGCGTACCCTTAATAGAGGCCGCAGGCGGACTAGTGAAGAATAAGAAAGGCGAATTTTTGTTTATTTACCGCAACGATAAGTGGGATTTACCCAAAGGCAAGCTGGAAAAAGGCGAAACTGTGAGAATGGGAGCTGTACGCGAGGTTGAAGAAGAGTGCGGAATTGAGATCGATAAATCGGGCGATAAGATCTGCAAAACTTACCACGCTTATATTATTAAAGGCCAGGTTGTTATCAAAAAATCGCACTGGTATAAAATGAAATATAAGGGTAAAGGCAAGTTGGTACCTCAGTTAGAAGAGGGCATTACCGAAGCCCGTTGGTTCGACAAAAAGGATATGGGCGAGATATTAGAAAATACTTTCCCTTCAATTAAAGAAGTAATGGTGGTTACCAGCCTGGTTAAAGACAGTCAAGAGCCGCTTTTGGGATAAACTTGCTAACGTCGCCGTTGTATTTCAATATTTCGCGTACAATGGTTGAACTGATAGATGAGTAACCTGGTTTACTTACAATAAAGATACTTTCAATATCGGGGGCCAGCGCATGATTCATTTGTGCGATGGCCTTCTCATATTCAAAATCCGATACGGTACGGATACCGCGGATCATGTAAGCTGCGTTAATACTCCTGCAAAAATCAATCGTTAGGCCTTCGTAAGCCACTATGTGAATCTTTGGCTCGTCTATGAATACAGCCCTAAGCATTTCTTCGCGTTTAGCCAAACTTAAAAAACCCTGTTTAGAGCTGTTGGCTCCAATGCCAATATAAACTTTATCAAACAATGGCAGCGAGCGTTCAACGATATCCACATGTGCTTTGGTAACTGGATCAAACGAACCGGGGAACAAGGCGATTTTCATAGAGGTAAACTTTATAGTTTAAAGTTAAGTTGTTTTTGTGAAGAAAGAGAAGGACGAATGCCCATATCTGCGCTGCTCTGTAAATGCAGGGTGATTGCTGAGATTTTGCATCGATTGGTGTTCTACAATCAGCAATCCATCGGGCAACAATAAATCGCGGTCGAATACAATAGTTGCTATCTCTGGGATGCGGCTTATGTCGTATGGAGGGTCGGCGAAGATGATGTCGTACTGGTCGGTTTCCTGTTCCAGATACTTAAATACGTCGGCCTTAAAGGTTTTAATGTTATCCAGTTTGTGTTGCCTGGCAGCCTCGGTAACAAATTTTATGCAATGGAAGCTACGATCTACACATAAAACAGATTCGGCATAGCGGGATGCAAATTCGAAACCTACATTACCCGTACCGGTAAAAAGATCGAGCACTTTGATGCCTTCCAGTTCGACCTGGTTTTGCAGGATATTAAAAAGGGCTTCTTTGGCCAGATCGGTAGTTGGTCGCACCGGCAAATTTGCTGGTGGATTAAGTCGCAGGCCTTTTAGTTTGCCGCCAATTATACGCATAACAATAAAGCTGTAAGCGAAAGCAATTGCTGCGAAGCAATACCATTTGGCAGCTGCGTTAATTGCTGAATAGGGTTAATATCAATCTTCGCGAAAAAGTTGTTGAGTTTGCTTAAATCAACGTCGGCATCGCTGCTTATTAACAGTTGAGTATCGGTGGGGCTAAGCTGTAATTCGTTAGTGGTAAGCGCAGTAAAATAAGTCAACTCATCAGGCCCGCTATATTTAAAGCTGTTATAAAAACGCAGCTTGTTTTCTTTGAAGTAAGCGAAATGTATTTCTTCAGGTTGCACATCAAGGTATAAGTTGCTTTGTGCTGGTTCTGTCGAACTGATTGCCTGCAGCCATCCTTTGTAACTAAATACGATTTGGTGATTTGTATATCTGGCTGTTAATACAGGCAAAATGGTATCAGAATCTTTAAATACAAGTTGGTTTTCTGTATCTAAAACCTGGCTATAAACCTTCTCGGTAGCTTGCACATCCAATAGGCGCGCAAAACTGGCCAAACGGTCTTCTTGATATAATGCCTTCGGGATGATGTTGAAAATAGCAGGAGTGATGCCAATGATAACTTTCTGGTATTCGGCCGGGTTAAGGAACATGCTAAAATCTGTCGGTGCAGTAAGTTCGGCGTGCGGGTAGCCATTACCCCAGGCCAGCAGTGTGCTTTGATAAACCACCGCAAAATTAAAATCAGTATCCCTGATCTGAATTAAGAGGGTATAGTCCTTAGCCCTGTCCTGGCTAAAATCATCACTAAAATACAGTTTAGAATGGCTGGTCATATGCTATGGGCAAATGTAGTATAAATTTATGTTAGTCAATAGTCATTGGGCCTTGGTCAATAGTCATTAACCAAATCTGTTGGTAAATTGGTAACTTCGTGGTTTAATTGTCCTCATTTTCAAATCGTCAAATCAACAAATTCTCAAATTAACTAAATGTCTGCTGTTGATTATATTGTTAAAGCATTTCCGCATGAGCCTACCGAGCAACAAGCCGAGTTGTTTTTGAAGCTCGACGACTTTCTGCGCAGCAATACTGGTTATGATTGCTTTATTTTAAAGGGTTACGCCGGTACGGGTAAAACTACCATTGTTAGTGCCTTGGTAAAAGCTTTAAAATATTATAACCTTAAATCAGTTTTAATGGCGCCTACAGGTAGGGCTGCCAAGGTAATTACCAGTTACTCGGACCGTAAGGCTTTCACTATCCATAAAAAGATCTATCGTAAAAATTCGGCGATGGGTATTGATGAGGGCTTTGCCCATGCGCCCAATATGGCCGAGGATACCTTGTTTATAGTGGATGAGGCCTCAATGATATCTGACGAGGCAGGCGGTATAAGCCATAGCACGTTGCTGCATGACTTGGTTGAATTTGTATATAATAACCAAAATTGTAAACTACTACTAGTAGGGGATACTGCCCAGCTACCACCTGTGGGATCTGAGTATAGCCCGGCATTGGATGCCAAGGTAATGAAGGATAATTATGGCTTAGCGATTTCGAGCTTTGAACTTACAGATGTACTTCGTCAACAGAAAAAATCGGGGATATTGTATAATGTAACGGGTATCAGAGATATTATCCGCAAAGGGGAGGAGATGTTCCCACAGATCACGACGAAGGGCTTCAAAGATGTTTACCGCATGACGGGTGAACGTTTGGAAGAAGGCCTGGAGTATGCTTATCGCAAATATGGCAAAGAGAATACGCTGATTGTATGCAGGTCTAACAAGAACGCCAATATGTATAATCAGCAGATCCGTAACCGCATCCTATACCGCGAAGAGGAGTTAACCGGTGGCGATCAGATTATGGTGGTGCGCAACAATTATTTCTGGCTAAAGGATAATAAAGAAGATGATAGCACTGGTTTTATTGCCAATGGCGATATGGCGGTTGTAAGGCGTGTGCGCCGCACCGAAGAAATGTACGGTTTGCGTTTTGCAGATGTGCAACTGCAGTTTCTGGATTATGCCGAAGAACGCACTTTGGAGTGCAAGATTATGCTGGATACGTTGACATCTGAGTCGCCCGCGTTATCATCAGAAAACCAGAAGTTGTTTTATAACGAAGTAATGAAGGATTATGAGCATATTTTGAACCGCCGTGTTAAACAAAATGAATTAAAGCTAAATCCATACTATAATGCCTTGCAAATCAAATTCTCATATGCTGTAACTTGCCACAAAGCCCAGGGCGGACAATGGGATGCTGTATTTGTAGATCAAGGCTACCTTACCGACGAAATGATGAATACAGATTTTCTTCGCTGGTTGTACACCGCTTGTACCCGTGCCCGGCAAGAGCTTTTTCTGGTGAATTTTAGCGAGAAGTTTTATGCGGCTGGGAGTGAATAAGAATTTGTCGATTTGTTAATTTGTTAATGACTCCAGGAACCTAGTATTAACAAATGAGTTACATCGCCTTCGGTAACTGTATCTTAAACGACGAACCTTTTTTCTCCTCGCTTTGCACCTCAATTTGCCCATGATGTTTTTCTACAATCTGGCGTACAATACTCAATCCTAAACCTGTAGATTGTTCACCACGGATACCCTGGCGGCCGGCTTTAGAGAAACGTTCGAAAATATGTGGCAGCATTTCTTTAGGGATTCCCAAGCCATAGTCTTTAACCTCTACCATTATGCCTGTTTTGCTTTGGGTTACGTTTACTTCAACCTTGTCGGTTTCTTTAGAAAATTTGATGGCGTTGCTGATCAGGTTATCAATAACGCGCTGAAATTTCTCTACGTTGATAGAAGCGAAGATCTCGGGCTGATTACTGGTTAGGATAATCTCGTTTTTGACATTCTCTCTAAACTTCCACATTTCTATCACGTTTCGTAGCAATTGGTTTAGCTCCAATCGTTGGGTTTCTATTACATCGCTGTTATCATTACGGGCAACTTCTAGTAGATCATTAATGATCGACATGGCCTTAGTACACGATGCTTTGATCATATACACGTTGTCGGCGGTGTCTTCGTCCATGTCATCCAGTTCCATAATCAGAGTGATGGATTCTATGGCACCAATAGGGTTGCGTAAATCGTGAGCAACCATGCCCAGTACTTCGTTTTTAAATGAGCTTGCTTTTTCTATCTCCGCATTTTTCTCTTTAATCTCATTCAGCTGCAAAAAGTGCATCGCCCTAAAAGAGTAAGCGTACCTGGACATAAAGAAGAACCCTGCCAGCAGAAAGGCCGAGATCAACTGGTTGTATAGTAGCTCTGTGCTGTCAACATTGCAGTAAAATAAAGCAGCAGTAAATAAAATCTCGGTAATAATGGTTAGCGCAAGGGTGTCCTCGTATTCAAACAAGAAAATGATACTTACTACAAAAACAGCAATCAGGTAAAGGATCAGGCTGTTGCGGGGATCATGTGTGGCGATAATGCTGGATACCAATCCCCCCGTAATCAGGTAAATAGCAAACAGTATTACCAACATAGAGAAGCCTTTGCTGATTTTCTTTGTGCGCTTAAACAGATCAATCTGGTGATTACTGATCATGATGAAAAAGGGCGTAATACCAATATAGATCCAATTGGTAATATTAAACTCAGGGAAATTTTGAGCGTGGGTTAAGCCTTCAGACAAGAAAGTATAAAACAGCCTTAAAATAACGTTAAGCGCAAAGAATATAATTGCCGCAATATAAACAGCCTTCAAATTTTGAAGCATGTAATACTTGCGGTACCCCGTGCGATATTTTGCCGGTATACTCCTAAAAAAGTATGTTTCCAATTTAAGTTGAATGATTAACCAAAAATATCAAATAAATTGGTTAATCGAGACGGAATAAGGCTAATTGCCTTCAATAAGTAATGTAGTTAAACGACTTGCTGAAGAATTAAAAAGGTGTTTCCAGACGCAATTTTCAACGAAAGTCGTCTACTCAATCAGTCCTTGTTTCGGGTTGTCTTGTCCTATACCTAAGAAGTATGCAATGATGCAAACAATTAGTACCAGCAATGCGATTATAGATAATATGATCTTTCTCATGGCAATATTCTATACTAAATATACGTCTCAGTCTATTTTAAGTTTGTAACAAAATGGTTGTGTGTGGACAAAATGTCGCTCTGAGATCAATTTAGGTGACATTTTAACACTTTTTAATAACTGGCAAGTAAATTGAATTAGATGCATTATGAATTTCAACAACTATACTATAAAAGCACAGGAGGCTATCCAAAAAGCTTCAGAAATTGCAACTGCCAATCAGCAGCAGGCCATTGAAAATGCGCACTTGCTTAAGGGTTTGTTACTGGCTGACGAAAACGTTGTATCATACTTATTAAAGAAACTAAACGTAAATGTTACCCGCCTTAACGATATACTTGACAAACAAATTGAGTCTTATCCAAAGGTGAGCGGCAGCAATATATACTTATCATCTAATGTCAATTCGGCATTGCAAAAAGCGCAGGGCTATCTTAAAGAGTTTAAAGATGAGTTTGTTTCTGTAGAGCATATATTGCTCGGGATATTATCTGTAAATGACCCTGCCGGTAATGCATTAAAAGATGGTGGCGTTAATGAAAAAGATCTTAAAAAAGCAATAGTTGAGTTACGCGGAGATAATCGCGTAACCGACCAAAATGCCGAAGCTACTTACAATGCCCTGAATAAATATGCCCGTAACTTGAACGACTATGCCGAATCTGGCAAGCTGGACCCGGTTATTGGCCGCGATGAAGAGATTCGTCGTGTAATCCAGATCTTATCACGCCGTACCAAAAATAACCCGGTACTAGTGGGCGAGCCTGGCGTAGGTAAAACTGCCATTGCAGAAGGTATTGCTTTCAGGATTATCAAGGGCGATGTGCCGGAAAACCTGAAAACTAAAACAGTTTATTCGTTAGATATGGGCGCGCTGGTAGCAGGTGCCAAATACAAAGGTGAATTTGAAGAACGCCTGAAGGCTGTTATTAAAGAAGTTACCCAAAGTGATAGCGAGATTATTTTGTTTATAGATGAAATCCACACCCTGGTAGGTGCTGGCGGTGGCGAAGGTGCTATGGATGCCGCAAACATCCTGAAACCAGCCCTAGCCCGTGGCGAACTAAGGGCCATTGGTGCAACTACGCTTAACGAATATCAAAAATATATAGAAAAAGATAAGGCTCTTGAGCGTCGTTTTCAACGTGTACAAGTTGATGAGCCGGATGCTGCTGATGCCATTTCGATCCTTCGTGGATTGAAAGAGCGTTACGAAACCCACCACAAGGTGAGGATTTTGGACGAGGCTATTATTGCATCGGTAGAAATGTCGCAACGTTATATTGCAGATCGGTTTTTACCGGATAAAGCTATCGACTTAATGGACGAGGCTGCTTCTAAACTGCGTTTAGAAATGGATTCGGTACCAGAAGCTGTTGACGAACTGGAACGTCGCATTATGCAATTAGAGATTGAGCGCGAGGCTATTAAACGCGAAAACGGTGACCGTAAGGTTAAAGAGTTGAGCGAAGAAATAGCTAACCTATCGGCAGATCGTGACCAATTACGTGCCAAATGGCAAAGTGAAAAGGATTTGGTTGATGGCATCAACTCTAAAATAGAGCAGATAGAAAACTATAAGCTCGAAGCTGAGCAAGCCGAACGTGCAGGCGATTATGGTAGGGTGGCAGAGATTCGCTACGGCCGTATCCGCGAAGCACAAGAAGAAGTTGATAAGCTGAAAGCAGCATTGCTGGAAAATCAATCAACCAGCCGTATGCTGAAAGAAGAGGTTACTGCTGATGATATTGCAGGCGTAGTTGCCCGTTGGACAGGTATCCCGGTAAGCAAAATGGTGCAAAGCGAACGCGAAAAGTTATTGTCTTTAGAAGATGAGCTACACAAACGGGTGGCTGGTCAGGAAGAAGCGATTGAGGCTATTAGCGATGCCATCCGCCGTAGCCGTGCAGGTTTGCAGGATAAACGTAAGCCAATCGGGTCGTTCATATTTTTGGGTACTACTGGTGTTGGTAAAACAGAGCTGGCTAAGGCTTTGGCCGAGTATCTGTTTAATGATGAACAATCGATGATCCGTATAGATATGTCAGAGTACCAGGAACGTCATGCAGTGGCTCGTTTAATAGGAGCGCCTCCGGGTTATGTGGGTTATGATGAAGGCGGACAATTGACAGAAGCCGTACGTCGTAAACCATATAGTGTGATCCTGCTGGATGAGATTGAAAAAGCTCACCCGGATGTATTTAACATCTTGTTACAAGTTTTAGATGATGGCCGTTTAACTGATAATAAAGGCCGGGTGGTAAACTTTAAAAATACCATCGTGATCATGACGTCAAACATTGGTTCAAATATCATACAAGAGAATTTTGAAACTTACAATGAGAACGATAAAGACGAGATCATTGCGCGTACCAAAACTCAGTTGTTCGATTTGTTGAAACGTACCATCCGCCCCGAGTTTTTAAACCGGATAGACGAGATCATTATGTTTACACCGCTTGGGCGTGGCGAGATAGGGGCAATTGTTAAACTACAGTTTAAACAATTGCAGGATACACTATCAGAAATGGGTATCACTATGGATGCAAGCGAGGAAGCTCTGGATTGGCTGGCACAACTAGGATATGATCCTCAATATGGTGCCCGTCCGTTAAAACGCGTGATCCAGAAAAAGATCCTGAATGAGCTGTCCAAACAGATTCTTGCCGGTACCATCAACAGGGATACCAAGATTAAACTGGATATGTTCGACAACCAGTTCGTATTCCTGAACGAATAATATTTGTTCATTGATTCACTCGTCCGTTAGCATATTGGCTGGCAGCGCGTGTGGTTGAATTGTGATTTAGATAGATTAGATGAAGAAGAAGCCGGTTAATGGCTAACGGTCTTCAGTGAATTAATGAATAGAAAAGCATCTGCTGTAAAGCGGGTGCTTTTTTGTTTTAAGGGCGATAGGTTCGTAATTCTGTTTGTTAAACATTGCATACGCAGTTGCGTTATATATTTAACAAGCCTTATTTATCCTCATGAAAAATACCCCTATATATGCCGCTGTTATCGGCGAACAAACCATCTTAGACATTACCAATTTTAGATATGGTCAGCAAATTGGCGAAACTCGTGTGTTTGAATTTCGTTTTAAACCTCAACACTTCGGCACTCCATTTAGCTTCGGATTTGATGACGCTAAAAATTATAATAATCAGCTAATTACACTGATGGTTTCAGGGCCGTTAGGAAAGGGAGTGGAATTGCCAGGCACCATTACAAAAGTAGATTATGTGCAAAGCCCTGGTTACGAAGCAGAGGTGATTATTAGTGGTACCGTATATTCTCCATCGGGTAATACATCAAAATTTATAATGTTTTTGGCTGGTGTGTTATTGATCCCATTACTGTTGGGTGGTTACTTTATGCTAAGGGTAAATAACCTAAAACATGGTTTAGTTGATAAGACCGGTATTATTGAAACTTTTAAGCAACATGGCGCAAAAGGCTCCCGCGTTTACACCATCAAGCTAAAAGAATATCCGGCAGTTTTTTATAGAATGTATATGAGCACGCCGGGCCACTTAGGATGGCCGGATGTAAAAGCAATTATGGGTTATAATTTCGACGATTTTGATAAAGACAACACCGTTCATACGGTTGAATTTTACGTGCTATCTTCGGACGAAAGTAAACTAGGTGATACAAATGCTAGGTTGCTGTTTTTTAACCCTCGCGCCAAGGGGCAACACCAGTCAGGCAATGTGCTTTTTTACGATTTACTCGAATATGTTGTTAACAGATGGGACGCGTTTGTAATCAGAATGCTGTCATTATTTTTAGGGCTAGGCTGTTGGTTTGGCGCTTATTCTTATTATAGAATGCTGGCACCTGATTATCATTTAAAATACGCGATACCCTACTGGGGATGCGTTGGGCTTTCTGTTCTGATTTACTTTTTGATGGTAATCTTTTAGATCACACATCAACCAACTCTCCTAAAACTTCTTTACCCGTGCCACCACATATCCTACCAGTTCTTTAGTGTAATGTTGCCATTCGCCCAATGTCTCAGTGCTAGGCCAAAATGCGTAGATGGTAAACTTGCCGAAGCCTGCTGTATAATTGCATGGGTAGGGTACAGTCTGTAGCCCCGCTTTATTAAAAATAAGTAAAGACCTGCGCATATGGAATGCCGAAGTTACCAACAGGTAAGGGGGAGCCAGATGTTTTTCGAGCAATAACTTTTTAGTGAAAACGGCATTCTCAATAGTATTGCGCGATTTACCTTCTATCAATATACTGCTATCGGGTAGGTTAAATTGCTTAAGCTGAGTGTATACCCATTCGCCTTCAGAAAAGCCATCCGGGTCTAAACTGCCGTTACCGCTGGTAATTAATATATGCGATGCTTTGCCGCTGGCTTTTAATTTAAGCCCTTGTATAAAGCGATCTGATGCCCCGTTAAACATACCGCTGCTATCTGCTTTTTCTGATGAAAATCCACCTAAAACAATTACGCAGCTGTAGGTTTTAGGTGGATCCAGCCTGGCTGGTGGATAGTCCCAAAGGCGTGCATAATTATCCAGCAGAAAGGGCATTGAGAAAATATAAAAAACAACAAGGCCAAGTATAATTAAACGTTGCTTTTTACGCTGATTTTTAGATAGTAGTGCAATAATAAAAATGGCAAATACCCAGGTTATCGGAAAGAGTAGAAACAGGAGTACTTTGGATAATACGAACATACTTTAGTTACGTCTTTGGCATTTGGATGGTTGCCAATTGTGATAATCAAAGCTAGAAATTAATTTGTGAAGATGATTTGTAAAAGAGGTAATTTGTTGATTTGTCAATGAGCAGTGTAATTAACAAATTATCTAATCGGCAAATCAACAAATTGAGGATTTATTGGTTTATATACTAGCGCTGGCAATTAAAGCCGGCACTTAACATCAACCACCATGAAAAATTATGAAACCTTAGTGGACGCCACTAACGATCTTTTACAGAGAGGATATACAGCCAATTTAAGCTTTGAAGATGGCACAGATAGTATTCAGGATAAATCGCAAAACATACAGCTTACTGCCGAAGATTTTGAGGTAGATGAGTTTTATCGTTTCGAAGGGGCAAGTAACCCATCGGATATGTCTATCGTTTACGCAATATCATCAGCCAAACACAACCTTAAAGGTGTTTTGGTAGATGCTTACGGCACCTATGCAAATACAAGTTCATCTGCCATTGAAGCGAAGCTGCATCATAACCAAGTTAGCCATAACCTACATGGTGAAGACCGCCCAACGGCATCAAATTAAACATACAACATCCCCTTGCCTAGGCGAGGGGATGTAAATAAGCTAATAACTTCTCTCCCTTGCTCTGTATAGCGGGGCTACCAGTACGCATTAAAAATTCTAACTGTGCCGATAATTCTTCAGCAATCCAGGGATAACGATGGCGCATATTAAACAAGGCCTCTGTCGCAAATGATTTTACGGCTACCAATACTTTAGGGTCAATCACCCACTCAAAACATTGGTTAATTACGGGTTCTAAATTAATTTCGAGCAATTGCTGTTTTATGGCCGATAAAGCCTGTGGGGCCGTAATATGCATGGCTATTTTCGCATAGTGCCGTTTACAGCTGCCGTGCTGTATCTTCGGAAAACAATTGATCAAGTATTCAAGATCTGTTAAGTAGCGTTCTGGGCGTTTTAAAAATACGTTCTCCAGTAGCCATGCTGCTCTAAAGGCTATCTTCTTGTTGGCGTCAAAAGTAAGTTCTATCAGGTCGCGCAGTTTAAAATTCTTATGTTGCAAAACAGCTGTTAATTCGAGCACTTTGGTTTTACCCATTGTGGCATTAATTTGCGCTATTAGTTGGTTTTTGGTTAGCATTATGATTTTAGGCACGTAAGGTTGTGGGGCAGTTTTACGGCCTAAGTTAATTTTATGTTACAACTATATGGTGTACCAGCGAAGGAGGATTACAATCAATAGACCATCTTTCTAGGTAAAAATTATACATTTGCTCAATAATAATTATTTAATACATGGTTAAATTTAACCGTTTTACGCTAGATAACGGCCTTAGAGTGCTTGTGCACGAAGATAATACCACACCGATGGCGGTGGTAAATATATTGTATGACGTAGGTGCGCGCGACGAAGATGAATCGCAAACTGGGTTCGCGCATTTATTTGAGCACCTGATGTTTGGTGGTTCGGTCAACATCCCAACTTATGATGAGCCATTGCAGCGTGTGGGCGGCGAAAACAACGCCTTTACCAGTAATGATATCACTAACTATTACGTTACCCTGCCTGCCGTAAATCTCGAGACCGCTTTTTGGTTAGAGAGTGACCGCATGCTTAGCCTTGCTTTTAGCGAAAAAAGCCTTGAAGTGCAACGTAATGTGGTGATGGAAGAGTTTAAGCAACGTTACCTTAACCAGCCTTATGGCGATGTTTGGTTACGCCTGCGCCCAATGGTTTACAAGCAACATCCATATCGCTGGGCAACCATTGGTAAAGAGCTTTCGCATATCGAAAACGCACATATTGATGATGTAAAGGCATTCTTCAAAAAACACTATAATCCGCAAAATGCCATTATGGTAGTAGGGGGGGATGTGAAAACCGAAGATGTAAAAGCTTTGGCCGAGAAATGGTTTGGCCCTATACCTGCAGGCAACAAATATGTTCGTAACATACCCCAAGAGCCTGAACAACACGAAGAACGCCACGAAACGGTAACTGCAAAAGTACCTTTGAATGATGTTTACATTGCTTTTCAGGCACCGGGCAGGATGGAAGATGGTTACTACGCAGTAGATTTAATGGGGGACATACTTTCGCGCGGTAACTCGTCGCGTTTGTATCGCAGCCTGGTTAAGGATCAGCAATTGTTTAGCGAGATTCACGCATACATGACCGGTAGCTTTGATACCGGCATGTTTGTAGTAGAAGGCAAGCCTTTGGAAACCGTGAGTATTGAACAAGCCGAAACTGCTATTTGGCAGCAATTGGAATTGTTGAAAAATGATGATGTACCCGCAGACGAACTAATCAAGGTTAAAAACAAGACAGAATCGACGTTGATGTTCTCAGAAATGTCGCTATTGGATAAAGCCATGAACCTGGCGTATTACGAGCTATTGGGCGATGCCGAGTTATTAAACGACGAGGCGGATAGATATTTAGAAATCACTGCAGCGCAGATCAGGGAACAAGCTAACAGAATATTCCGCAAGGATAATTCATCGACACTGGTATACCTGGCCGAGCAAAATACTGCAGAAGAAATAGAAACTGAATAAATCAGTATTAAATGTTAGACAGAACCTTAGCGCCTCATTTTGGTGCAATAGAACATATTAAGTTAGTTGAGCCGGTGCATATTAAATTGCCCAATGGCTGCAACCTTTATTACTTTAATTCTGGCGAACAGGATTTGGTTCGTATTGAATGGGTATTTGGCAACCTGCGCTTTAACGCCGATAAGCCATTGCTTAACAGCGCTGTTGTCAGCATGCTTACCGAGGGTACCAGTACACGTACTGCATCGCAAATTGCAGATAAGGTTGATTTTTATGGTGCCTTTTTACAGGCAGAATACGGATTCGATCACTCAGTTGTAACCTTATACAGCTTAAGCAAGCATTTAGAAAACACGCTGCCGGTTATTAAAGATATTATTACAGATTCTGTATTTCCGGAGCGTGAGTTGCAAACTTATGTCCGTAACCAACAGCAAAAATTACAGGTTAGCCTGCAAAAAAATGATGTAGTTGCCCGCCGTGTATTTAACAAGGCCATGAATGGCGATTCGTTATATGGTTTGGCTGCAGATGCAACAGACTATCAGCAACTACAACGTGCAGATATGCTGGCTCATTTTAAGCAAATGTATCAACCATCAAACTGCACCATATTTTTGGCAGGTAAAATTGATGATGATGTTTTAAAACTAATCACCGAAGCATTTGGCAAAAGCTGGGTAAACGGCCCCGAAACTGCAGATACTACGCAGCCTGCATTGAAACAAGCAGATGAGCATTTCTATTTTGTAGAGAAACCTGATGCAATTCAGTCTGCTATTAGAATAGGTACGCGCTCAATTAACCGTACCCACCCTGATTTTCCGGCTTTGCAGGTATTGAATACAATTTTAGGCGGCTATTTCGGCTCGAGGCTGATGACTAATATCCGCGAGGATAAGGGTTATACTTACGGTATCGGATCGGGTATGAGCTCTTTAAAACATGCCGGTGCGCTCTTTATAGCTACCGAGGTTGGGGCGGATGTTTGCCGTGATGCTGTATCTGAAATTGAAAAAGAGATCAATCGCCTTAAAACAGAACTGGTGCCGCAAGACGAATTAGACCTGGTGCGTAACTACATGCTGGGATCATTACTGGGTAGCCTGGAAAATGTATTCTCGCATGCCGATAAGTTTAAAAACGTATATTTCTCTGATCTGGATTATACTTATTATGATCGTTATACCAATGTTATCAAATCCATAACATCTCAGGATATTATGGATCTGGCTAACAAATATCTTGATTTTGATAAGATGTATAAAGTGATAGTAGGGAAGTATTAGGGATCTCGCATTTATTTTGTAACTCTGAACGCCAGTTAAGAATCTTCTTCGATTTGCATGCTAGTTGAGCAGATCGAAGAAGATATTTCGTTACGCTCACTATCACAAATGATGGTAAATTGCCAATTAAACGTTCATAATCGCAAATTACCAAATTGTAATCTTAATGCTATATAATTGCATTAAGGCACAAAATGCTGAGTCGGGTTTCTAAAATCCGAAATAATTGCTACCTTTGCCCGGCAAGTAATCAATCCCAAAATATTATTTGCCATGCTCGATTCCTCTAAATTTACTGCCGAAGGTTTAACATACGATGACGTATTGCTGGTGCCAGCATACTCAGAAGTACTACCCCGCGATGTTGATACCAGCTCTTATTTAACCCGTACCATTAAAATTAACGTTCCTATTGTTTCTGCAGCGATGGATACTGTTACCGGCTCGCAATTGGCTATTGCAATTGCACAGGCAGGTGGCATAGGTATACTGCACAAAAACATGAGCATCCAGGCCCAGGCCGACGAAGTACGCCGTGTAAAACGTTCTGAAAGCGGTATGATCCAGGATCCGGTTACGTTGCATGAAGACGCTTTGATTGGCGACGCTGTTAAAATTATGCGCGAGTACCGTGTAGGAGGTATCCCAATCATCAGTGGCGATAATACTTTGGTAGGTATCATCACCAACCGCGATCTGCGTTTCCAAAAGGATATGAACATCCCGGTACGTGATGTAATGACTAAAGGCAATTTGATTGTAGCGCCACAAGGCACTACTTTATTCCAAGCCGAAGAAATTCTCCAAAACCATAAAATTGAAAAACTGCTGGTTGTAGATAAAGACTACAAACTGGTAGGGCTAATCACTTTTAAAGATATTCAGAAATTTAAAAACTACCCTAAAGCCTGTAAAGACGAGCATGGTCGCCTGCGTGTTGGCGCTGCAGTTGGTGTATCTGGCGATAATATCGACCGTGTTAAGGCTTTGGTAGCTGCAGGTGTTGATGTAATTACTGTTGATACCGCTCATGGCCACTCTAAGGGTGTAATTGACATGGTTAAGGCAACCAAACAACTATTCCCTAACTTACAGGTTATAGCAGGTAATATTGCTACTGCCGAAGCCGCACGTGCACTTGCCGAAGCTGGCGCAGATGCCGTTAAAGTGGGTATTGGTCCTGGTTCTATCTGTACCACCCGTATCGTGGCTGGTGTAGGTGTACCACAATTGTATGCCGTTTACGAATGTGCTCAAGCCCTTAAAGGTACAGGTATCCCCGTTATTGCCGATGGAGGTATTAAACAAACAGGTGATATTGTGAAGGCTATCGCTGCTGGAGCTAGTTCAATTATGGCAGGTTCGTTATTTGCGGGTGTTGAAGAATCACCAGGCGAAACCATCATTTATGAAGGCCGTAAATTTAAATCATACCGCGGTATGGGTTCTGTTGATGCCATGGAGCAAGGTTCGAAAGACCGTTACTTCCAGGATGAAACCGATGTGGTCACCAAATTGGTTCCAGAAGGTATTGTGGGTCGTGTGCCTTATAAAGGTACTTTAGCCGAGGTAATCTACCAATATGTAGGTGGTTTACGTGCAGGTATGCACTATTGTGGATCTACCAATATTTCTGATTTACAGGATGCTAAATTTGTACGTATCACCGCAGCAGGTATGCGCGAATCGCACCCGCACGATATTACCATTACTAAAGAATCTCCGAATTATACAAGATAGTGATTTGAAAATGTGTCGATTTGAGAATTTGAAAGTTATTTATGATTAGATTCTCAAATCGATTTTTTCATTTAGTAATCTTGTAAAATCATTTTCAAATTCTCAAATCACCAAATTTTCAAATTAAAATGAAATCCATCTGCGTATTTTGTGGTGCCAATTTTAATGGCGATCCTGCTTTAAGTGCCGCTATTGAACAACTGGCCGAAGTAATGGTAAGCCGTAATGCTAGTTTAGTTTTTGGCGGCGGCAGGGTAGGGGTGATGGGTTTATTGGCCGATGCTATGATTAGCCGTGGCGGCAAAACCATTGGCGTGATCCCCGAATTTTTGATGAATAAAGAAGTGGGGCATACGGGCTTATCCGAATTGCACATTGTTGAAAATATGCATCAGCGCAAGCAAATGATGAATGATTTGTGCGATGGCATCATTATGCTTCCCGGTGGTTTTGGTACGCTCGAAGAATTTTTTGAGGTATTAACCTGGCTGCAGTTAGGTCTGCATCAAAAGCCAATCGGCATTTTGAATGTGAATGGCTTTTATGATTTTCTGCTGAAACAAATGGATGTTATGGTAGAGCAAAAGTTTCTGAAACCTATCAACCGTCAATTGGTAATCACTTCTACCGATGCGATAGAGCTGGTAAACCTGATGGATAATTTCAAAGCCGAACCCGATGAGGTTTGGTTTAAGGATAGGAATTTGATATAAGTACCTACACGTTATGCCAAACTTGTTTCAGCATCCCACGTGCTAAGTACTCGATTTGTTAGGTTAATATCTGTTTTGTGGGATGCTGAAACAAGTTCACTGTTGTCCGGTAAAAGATTTTTTCGACAAAGAATAAGGGGTAGCCAAAAAGCTACCCCTTTTGTGTTGATATTAGAGTTACCACACT
>Ga0116227_10009158_pt1 | contig 18140 bp, 13 predicted proteins | sample S1TSphgellanicum_FD_89693 | JGI IMG/M metagenome (GOLD analysis project Ga0116227, IMG submission 89693) | Host-associated microbial communities from peat moss isolated from Minnesota, USA - S1T2_Fb - Sphagnum magellanicum MG | ecosystem: Host-associated > Plants > Peat moss > Unclassified... | reverse complement strand
GTCCGTCGTCGAGGTCGGCACCAACATCTGCCCCACGATCAAAGAGGCGCGCGAAGACCTCTTCAACCTCCGCCGCCAGATGATTCGCCTCGCCCACGAACACGGCCTCTTGCTCGTCGCCGGAGCCACTCATCCCTTTGCCGACTGGCGCAAGCAGGAGATTTATCCCGACGAGCGCTACCGCCGTGTCGTCGAGGACCTGCAGACCGTCGCCCGCGCCAACCTCATCTTCGGCCTGCACGTCCACATCGGCATCGAGGACCGCGAGGCCGCCATCCGCGTCATGAACACGATGCGCTACTTCCTGCCCCACCTGCTCGCGCTTTCAACGAACTCGCCCTTCTGGCGCAGCGACAACACTGGACTCAAGAGCTATCGCGCCAAGGTCTTCGACAAATTTCCCCGCACCAACATCCCCGACGCCTTTTCGAGCTTCAGCGAGTTCGAAAACTTCGTCAACGTCCTCATCAAAACCAACTGCCTCGACAACGCCAAGAAAATCTGGTGGGACATCCGCCCCCATCCCTTTTTCAACACCATCGAAGTTCGCGTCTGCGACCTGCCCATGCGCGCCGAGGAGACCCTCGCCATCGCCGCGCTCATCCAGGCGACCGCGGCCAAGATCTACCAGCTCCACACCCGCAACCAGGACTTCCGCAACTACTCCCGCGCCCTGCTGATGGAAAACAAATGGCGCGCCGTCCGCTACGGACTCGACGGCAAGCTCATCGACTTCGGCAAGGAGATCGAAGTCGACGAACGCGACCTCATCCGCGAGTACCTCGACTTCGTCGACGACGTCGTCGACGGCCTCAACAGCCGCCAGGAGATCAACTACGTCCGCCACATCCTCGAAATCGGTACCGGCGCCGACCGCCAACTGAAGAAGTTCGCCGAGACCAACGACCTGGCGAAGGTGGTGGACTATATGGCGGAGGAGACCAAGGTTGGGCTGTATTAGGAGGGCCGCGGGGAACCGCAACTTCAAGGCAAGGCGAGGAAGTCGCCGGGCGTAAGGATGCGAATCCCTTGCAAAGGATCAAGCGCCAGCAAGTCTTTGTCGCCGGTAACGATGTGGGTTGCGCCGCCACTGACGGCCAGGGAAAGGAACTTGTCGTCTCTCGGATCGCGGCAGGCGGTGAGTTGAATATCAACCTCGACCCAGAAGGCATCCTCGATGAGAACGTGCAAGAATATCTCAATCTCTTTGTCATCAAAATAACGACCTAGATGTTGCCGACCGAGAACATCGCGAAGCTCCGCAAAGACCGCCGGACAGAGCAGGACCGTTCCCAAAGCGAGCGCCCGATCAAAGGCAAACCGAGGCTTGGATCTCGGGGATAGCAAGGAACTCACAAGAACACTCGTGTCAAAAACGCAGCGCAACTATTTCTCTTGCAGAAGAGATTCCAGTATCTCCGGAGTGAGTCCTCTGGCCTGCGCTTTACGCCCGATTTGATCCATAATCTCACTAAGCGTAGGCCGCTTTTCAAGCGCCAACTCGCGAGCCCGCACCCTCAAAAGCGTCCGAATCCTGTTGCGCTCTTCCTCCAGAGCCGAGTTGTAAGCGTCCGCAGTTTGCGCGTCCACTTCGATAGTGATGGTGTCCGGCATACTGACAGTGGTCTTCGGCATCGAATTGCCTCCGGCTTCCATTCTACGGCAAGATAAATTCACCTTGTCTCCTGGTCATCCCACCGCTATGCCCCTCGAAATCAAATCCGCCGGAGAACCCGTCCTCCGCCAGACCGCCCGCAACCTCACCCGCGAAGAAATCTTCTCGCCCGCCATCCAGCAGCTCATCGAGCAAATGCGCGAGACTATGTACAAGGCCCCCGGAGTCGGCCTCGCCGCGCCCCAGATCGGCCTCAGCATGCAACTCGCCGTCATCGAAGACAAGCCCGAATATCTGAAAGACATTCCGCCTGGAATCCTCGCCGAGCGCGAACGCAAACCAGTTCCCTTCCACGTCATCATCAACCCGGTGCTCACACTCGAAACCGCGCCCGATGCCGACTTCACCGCCGACTTCCCCTACGCCGAATTCCCCCATCTCGACTTCTTCGAGGGCTGCCTCAGCCTTCCCGGCCTGATGGCGCTCGTCCGGCGCGCCGCCCGCGTCCGCGTCGACTGCCTCGATCATCGCGCTGAACCAACGACCATTCACGCCACAGGCTGGTACGCCCGCATCCTGCAGCACGAAATCGACCACCTCCACGGCACCCTCTACATCGACCGTATGGAACCCCGCAGCCTCTGCACTCTCGACAACTACGCCAAGCACTGGAAGGACCTGGCCATCGCCGAAATAAGGGCCCGGCTCAAGCAGCCCTAAGCCTTCGCCGCAATTCAAAACTCCGGCATCCCCAGTCAAGCCCTTCCAGCCCTGCTTCATCCCAAGCCATTCCAAAGTGAATTCGAATAACCTCATCGTGACCCGCGCGGCTGGGAGAAAATAAAGCCGACAAGCGAGGAGGTTCCCATGAGCCCCGAAGAAGTCTTCAACCTTTTCCTGGCCGCGATCAATCGTCATGATGTACCAGCTCTCGCGTCGCTAATGACGCCCGATCACACCTTCATCGACTCGCTTGGGAATCGTGTTTCCGGCGCAACCTCGATGCAGGCCGGATGGCGCGGATACTTCGCCATCTGTCCCGACTACACGATTCGCATCGACCATCTCATCTCGCAGGAAGCCATAGCGTTAGCCACGGGCGAGGCAGGAGGGACAATCAACGGCATCGCGTGGAAGACGCCCGCTGCCTTCAGGGCCATCATTCGCGAAGACAAAGTGGCCGAGTGGCAAGTCTTCGCCGACAACAAGCCGGTCTACGAAATCCTGGCAAAGCGATGAGCCAACCAATCGACCCCGCCGAATCACTTCGCCGCTTCCGCCTCAGCGGCAATCTTCTTCAAGTCCGGCAACACATCGCCTAATCTCGCGGCTGCGGCGTCTCGCGATCCCAGAGCAAAATAAACATCGCGATAGTGCTTGAACAGCTTCTCATACACCGCAACAGCCTCCGGCTCCGGCTCAAAGGTCTTATGTCCAAGGCACATCTTCTCCTGCGCCTCTTCCACGCTTGAAAAAGCCCCAGCCGCCAGCAGCGCGAAGATCCCCGATCCCAGGCTCGTCGGCACGCCATCCGGCACCAGGGTCGGCTTGTTCAGCACATTGGCATAAACGTGATTAAGCACCGCGTTATGTTGCGGAATCCCGCCCGCATTGATCACCCGATCCACCGGAACTCCATGCTCCGCCATACGCTCAAGAATGATTCGGGTATGAAACGCCGTTCCTTCGATCGCCGCGAAAAGCTCGTCCTGCGCTGTATGAATCAGGTTCCACCCCAGCGTCACCCCGCCCAGCTCCGAATTCACCAGCACCGTGCGGTCGCCGTTGTCCCAGCTCAGCCGCAGCAGCCCCGTCTGCCCAGCGCGATAGCTCTCCAGGCCGCGCGCCAGCTCCTTAACCGAGGTTCCGGCGCGTCGGGCGATCGCCTCGAAGATGTCCCCCGTCGCCGACAGCCCCGCCTCAATCCCCGTATACGCCGGATGCACGCTTCCCGGCACAACCCCGCAGACCCCAGGCACCAGCGTCGACTCGTGACTCATCGCGATGATGCAGGTTGAGGTGCCGACCACGTTGACCACGTCGCCCTCGCGACAGTCGGCGCCGATCGCGTCCCAGTGCGCGTCAAAGGCCGAGACCGGAATCGGAATCCCTGCGCGCAAACCCATCGCTTCAGCCCACGCCAGAGAAAGATGCCCAGCCAGCTTGTCCGAAGTCAGATACTCCCCGCCCATCTTCCCGCGAATGCCCTCGAAGAGCGGATCCAGCTTCGACAAAAACTCCTGCGGAGGCAGCCCGCCCCACTTCGGGTTCCACATCCACTTGTGACCCATCGCGCAGGCGCTGCGCTTGAGTTCACTCACCTCGGTCACGCCGCAAAGCGTCGCCGCGACCATATCGCAGTTCTCTATGGCCGTGACGAACTTTTCTCGCTTGTTGGGGTTATGCCTCAGCCAGTGAAGCAGCTTCGCAAATCCCCACTCATGCGAATAAACCCCGCCACACCAGTCGATGCCCTCAAACTTCTCCCGATGCGCCAGCTCCGTGATCTGCCGCGCCTCTTCCAGCGCGCGATGGTCGCACCACAGGTAGTAATCGTCCAGCGGCTCAAGACCTTCGCCAACTGGAATCACGCTCGATCCCGTCGTATCGATGCCGATCGACTCGACCGCATCGCCCTTCACGCCGGCCTTTTCGAGCACCTCCAGCGTGGCCTTCACCAGCGCATCCATCTGCTCCGTGTGCGATTGGGTGGCAAAATTGGGGTCTTCCCGCTTCCGCTTCAGCGGATACTCCGCCGAGGCCGTCCCTAACCGCCCCCGCTCGCTATCCAGCAAAGTCACCCGCACGCTCAACGTCCCAAAATCAACACCAGCCACGATCGCCACAAAAATCCTCCCAGAAAGCAAAAGAAGAGTCAGTGTAGGTTGAAACCGCAATGCCCGACAGGCTTTCTTCAAGAGGAGCCTGCCTAACACTCGCTGGGCAGCGGATCAGTACCTGCTTCTGCTCGAACTCCACCATTCAGCTTCCAGCTTCCCGCCAGATTGGTCAAGTAAACCTTTTCTTGGGGAATTTGGAAACATCCTCGTGAACGATCTTTGACCCGGAAATCGCCTCTTCATGATCGCCTAGCGGGCATCCACACAGTCGGGCAATTACCTCCCTGTTCGATGCTCCGCCAGATCGTCATAAGACGACTCGATGGCTTCCATGAGCTGGCCGGCAAGGCTTGCGATGTGGGGTTCACGGAAGATATCGTCGTGGCCGGCGTAGATCTCCTTATGCACCAGTTTTCCGGTGACGTACCGCGTCCAACCCTCGGAAACATCGTGGCTTTCAAAGTCAAAGTCGGGATTACGAAACAAAACTGCTGAGCCGGAGTACGGTTGCGGAACATACACGCGGATAGCACGGGTAAAGGCCTCACGCGGGCTGAGCCACTGCGGTTGGATGCGACCGCTGAGTCTGCCTCTCCCCGCAATTCGACCCAGAAGGTGCCACAGCAAAATGCGAAGATTGACGCCCATGCTATGCAGCTTCACCATGAACACGGAGAGCAGACCGTCCCGTTTCACGCTTTCCAGGCTGGCCCGGAGTGCGAACAGCGACATCCGCAAAGCGCGCCTGGAGTAAAAGCTCTTCAGCCAATAGCCTCCCGCTGCCTCCACGTAAGAATCGAACAGCGCCAGTAACTGTACGCGCTCTCCCGCTTCGACCAGTTGCCGGGCCATCTCGTAGGCAACCAGGCCGCCAGCTGAGAATCCGCCCAGGAAATAGGGCCCCACCGGTTGCACCGAACGAATCTCCTTGATGTAGTAGTTCGCCATGTCCGGAATGTTGACTAACGTGGCGCGACCCGAGTCCAGGCCTGTCGCCTGAACACCATATAGAGGCTGATCGGCCGGCATATGATGCCGGAACCCATAGAAATTCAGCACGTTGCCGTATAAGCCATGGACCAGAAAGAGCGGGGGCTTGCTGCCGCTTTCACGAATCGGAACAAGCACCGACCAATGAGGAGTCCACCCCTCTTCGCGGATGACTTGTGCCAGCTTCTCGATCGTCGCGGCCTGGAACAAGGTAGCGAGGGGCATGTTCTTGCGTAGCTTTTCTCCGATTCGCGCGAACATTCGTGCCGCCCGTAGCGAGTGCCCGCCAAGCAGGAAAAAGTCGTCCCGCACACCGATGCGATTCACGCCCAGGACCTCCTCCCAAATCTCGATCAACTGCATCTCCAGCGTGTCACAGGGTGGAGCGTAGTTGCTCTGCCGGGCTATATCGCTGGAAGCACCGGGAGCAACCCCATTCCGCACTGCGCCATTGTGCTCAACTGCCAACAGCGCCGAGTCCGGCTCATGGCGAAGCTGGTTCTCTGCTGTCGGCGGTGGCAGCGCCGACCGGTCCAGCTTCCCGTTCGCGGTCACCGGCATGCGTTCCAGTAAGACGAAACTCTCAGGAACCATATATTCGGGCAGCTTACGGCTCAACCAATTCCGCAGGTCGAGGTCGCGTAACTTCGACCCCGTTGCCGGAACGAGATACGCCACCAGTCTCTTGTCTCCGGTTCCCTCCTCGCGAGCGATCACGACCGACGCTCGCACTGCGGGGTGTTCATTCAGCACGGCTTCGATCTCCCCAGGTTCGATGCGGAAGCCGCGCCTCTTGATCTGAAAGTCATTGCGCTCGATATACTCAAGATTGCCGTCTGCTCTCCACCGGCAGAGGTCTCCGCTCCGGAACATTCTCGCGCCGGCTTCGGCAGCGAACGGATCGGGCAGAAAACGCTCTGCCGTCAGCTCCGGCTGGTTCAGATAGCCTCGCGCGACGCCAACTCCCCCGATAAACAGCTCGCCGACCGCGCCGACCGCCGCTGGTTCTCCGCACTCGTCCAGAACATAGACCCGGGTATTCGCGATCGGCCGGCCAATGGGGATGCTGGTAAGCCCCGCATCCCGCTCGTAGGTCCATGCCGTCACGTCCACTGTCGTCTCGGTTGGACCATACAGATTGTGCAATTCCACACGTGGCAAACACCTTCGGACCCTTCGCGCCAGTGCGACTGGCAATGCCTCTCCGCTGGAGATGACGCGGATCAGACTCACGCATTGCGCGGAATTGGGCTGGTCGAGAAACACTTCGAGCATCGAGGGAACAAAGTGGATCGTTGTGATCTGATTTCGTTGAATGGTTTCAACGAGATAGGACGGATCCTTATGGCCCTCCGGCCGCGCCATAACCAGCCTGGCCCCGGTGATCAGAGGCCAGAAAAACTCCCAAACCGATACATCGAAGCTGAATGGCGTCTTCTGCAGAACGGAGTCGGTCGCATCGAGCCCATAGGCGCGCTGCATCCATACCAGCCGATTGACCAGGCTCCGATGCTCGACCATCACGCCTTTCGGCTTTCCGGTGGAACCGGACGTATAAATCACATATGCGAGATGGGTGGGGAGGACCCCGCGGCCAGCGCGGTCGAAGCTGGTAACCTGTAGGTCAGGCTGTATGCCGAAGTTTGCATCCAGGTCCACAACCTGCAACCTTTGGTTAACATCGGCAAGTCTCCCGGCCCAGCGGCTCTGCGTGAGCAGCGCAATCGGAGTGCTGTCCTGCAGCATATATTTGAGTCGCTCCCCGGGATACTCTGGATCGAGCGGCACATAGGCGCAACCGGCCTTGAGCGCCGCTAATAACGCCACGACCATCTCCGGGCTGCGCTCGACACAAATAGCCACGCGGGCGTCCGGCTCCCCCCCAAAACTCCTGAGACATTGTGCGAGCCGATTGGCCCTTTCATTTAGTTCTTCATAGGTAAGCGAAACGCCTTCGAAGACTACCGCCTCGGAAACTGGGCTGCGGGCGACCTGTTCTTCGAACATTTCATGAACGCACTTGTCCTGAGGAAATTCAGCCGCGGTGTCGTTCCATTCGTATACGATTCGATGGCGCTCAGATTCGCCAAGTATCCGCAATCGGCCAACCTCCTCAACGTCGCGACCATCCACCTCAGGATACGCTGGCAAAGACGAGGCATGGATCGCTGGACTTTTTGTCTGGTGGTCTGCTTCGGCCAAAGGAGATCGCTCGATCCGACGTAAATCCATGCCAGGCAGTCTCCGATTCGAGCTTTCGCCAGCCGCGAAGGCATCGCTCTTTCTACGCCCGATTCCTCAAATAATCAGACGCTGACTTTCAATGCTGTGACACCGTAACCAAAGGCAAGAACAATGCAAATGAGGTAACCATCTCTAGATTACAGTATATTACTAAAGTACCCTGGCGGCGAGCGGTCGGAGTACTACACTCAAAAGTCGCTACAACGTCACAGAAAACTGAGGGACTGCGCAATATGGCGGACGAAGAAAGCGGGGAAATTCATGCGACGGAGGCATCTGTTCAGAGAGGAAGGCGGCCTTCGGGAGCTCCCCGGCGATTTCGCACGTCGACTCTCCTCCGAGACTCCCCTAGGCGGAATGAAAGGTGCATGGGGATCGCTCCGGCACGGCAGCGTGGTCCCTATTCGCCAATCAAACTTCTCTCGGGCGGAGGCTCCTCCCGCGCCACTCGAAGGGCCTGGAAAACCACCGGCCGGTTTAAGAGAAAACCAGCCCAGCTCGGCAATCACGGATCGTTGGTTCTCGATAACACCTCAAACGGACGCGTATCAGACCACATGGTACACTTTCCACGTCCCATGACAAGTAGACATGAACCAAGCTGGGGATAATCCATCGCGGACTCCTTCAACCGAAACTCTCGACCGCCCATGGAGGGCATAAATGAGCGCAACTGAATACACCCTTCGATACCTCACGGAGGTTCAACAGATAGCGGCGGGCATTGACCCCGTCCGCGTTGACAGCATCGTTGAAATCTTGCGAGAGACGCGTGAAAATTCCGGGCGGCTTTTTTTTGTGGGAGTCGGTGGAGGCGCTGGCCATGCCAGCCATGCCGTTAACGATTTTCGTAAAATCGCCGGCATTGAGTCCTATAGTCCGTCAGACAACGTCTCCGAACTCACCGCGCGGGTCAACGATGACGGTTGGGACACCTCCTATGCCAATGTCCTTCGCGGTAGCCATCTGCGGCGCGGAGATACCTTGTTCGTCTTTTCCGTCGGCGGCGGCAATCTCGAAAAGAACGTCAGCGCGAACATCGTGCAGTGTCTCAAGCTCGCCCAGGAAGTCGGTGCTAAAGTCGTGGGCGTAGTCGGTCGAGACGGTGGCTATACGGCCCAGGTCGCCGACGCTTGTATCATCATTCCAACCATCACGGCCGATACCGTAACCGCCCACGCCGAGGAATTCCAGGCTGTGGTTTGGCATTTGATAGTTTCACATCCAAACCTCAAAAAGAACGAGATGAAGTGGGAATCCACCAAGTAAATACAGTCCGAGCGGTGTTCTTGGATCGCGATGGCGTCTTGAACAGAAATGTCTTCAATCCCCGAACCGGGGAGTTCGAATCTCCCGGAAAATCGGAGGATTTTGAGCTGTTTCCGTGGGTCTTGGAATCTCTGCGTCAGCTCCAAAAAGCAGGATATCTCTTATTTCTCGTTTCCAACCAACCTAACTATGCCAAGGGGAAAAGTACTCTCGATGAGCTCGAGGGCGTGCACGCCGCCCTCTCCGAGTCGCTCGATCATGCTGGCATAGCTTTCACCGGCTTTTATTATTGCTATCACCATCCCCAGGGGATTGTTCCAAGCCATTCGGGCGCCTGCGAGTGTCGCAAGCCTTCGCCCTACTTCTTAAGAAAGGCCGCCGAAGACTTCGGCGTTTCCCTTTTCGATTCCTGGATGGTTGGAGATCGCGCCAGCGATATCCAATGCGGAAATGCGGCCGGCGTGCGAACCATCCGAGTCTTGGAGGACCATCCCGCCATGCGGGCTGACGGCGAGCCCTTGCCGACTCTTCAAGCCAATGATCTCTCTCACGCGGTTTCCTTAATCCTCGCAGCGACCGCAGACCCGCCGGAGTCTTAGCCCTGAACCCATGATGTGCTGACCTTCACATCTTGCTCTCCTGACGGGCCGTCTTGACCATCAATCCCGGGTTTGTAAAGGGCCTTCCCCAGCCTGCTCCCGAGTCTTCCTAACACTGGAGATAGGTGCCAAACATGCACATCGAGAAACATTCTCGATGTCGATTCGGCATCCACGTGCCGAAGAGAACGCAGTTGTGCTCCTCCCTGGTCTTCCAGCCATAGAGCCCCGGATACAAGCCCAGCAATCAGCCAACGTTACCAAAGAGGATATAAGCCTGTTACTCGGGTACATACGATTTCCTAATGAATCCCCACTAATTACCGATTTACTAATCAATTGCTGATTGATCCGTAGAGAAATCGCATGTAGCATCTACCAAGGACAACTTCTTAGACACCGCATTGGTTTGATTGTGATTCATTCTCACCCACAGTGAGCGGGCGAGGCTCGTTCACACTTTTCTTGAAGTTCTGACAAACAATGCTGCCTCGGTAAATGTATGCATCGACACGGCCCTAATTAGGGAAAGGCCTGACAGCCTTCTCTCCGATTTGAGCCGGTAACTCGCGGGCAAACCATTTAAAGGACGGGGCAAAGCCTTGCATATTCATCTGCTGTCCGTATCTCGATTTTGCAAACGCCAGGTGGGGCTTGCCACTGTCCGCTCGACGCCTCTTGATGGGTCTGCATCGGTCCGGCAACAAGTCGCATTCGCATCCTATTCAGGATGTCAGGTAATGAGCGGTATTCCGCGCCGACGCGCGTGGCCACGCTGGAACGAGGCATTCAGCGCCTTGCTTGCCAGCCATCGCAGTTTACTTTTTGTTGTCCTCGCCTTCATCAACTCGGCCTTTACCGCCCACTGCAACGCTGCGGCGCCCCCGCTGCCGGTCGCCTTACCTATCTCCACCACCCAAACCACTGCCACCCCTGTCGCCTCTGTGCCGCCAGGAACCTACGCCACGGCCCAGTCGATCACTCTCACCGACGCTACTCCCAACGCGGTCATTTACTACACCATAAACGGCAGCGGTCCAACGACGTCATCACCCGTATATAGCGGACCCATCACTCTCTCAAGTAACTCTTATATCCTGGCCCGGGCCATAGCTCCCGGTTACAGTGAAAGCGCTGAATTAAACGTCGCTTACAGCTTCCTGGCGTCGCCACCGGTTATTAGCCCCGCCGCCGGCACTTACCACGCCGTTCAGACCGTCACTCTCAGCTCTTCCACTCCGGGAGCCCACTTTTACTACACCACCGACGGTTCAACGCCGACGACTTCCTCGAACTGGTATAGTAGCCCAATTACCGTATCCGCCAGCGAAACCGTCCAGGCCATTACATGGTCCTCTAACTACAACACCAGCCCTGTGTCCTCCGCGACATATGTCATACAGTTACCGGCGCCGGCCCCGACCTTCTCCCCGGCGGCCGGGACATATAACAGCACTCAAACTGTCTCGATCCACTGCTCCGACAACAATGCCGTCATCTACTACACCACCAACGGTTCGACTCCAACCACAGGCTCCGCCGTCTACTCGGGCCCGGTGACCGTTTCTTCTAACGAGACCCTCTCCGCAATCGCTCTGGCTCCGGGCGGCATTGATAGCCCGGTCTCGCAGGCCAGTTACACGATCACGCCCCCGGCCGCGCCTCCGGTCTACTCGCCGGCAGCGGGAGGGTATCACTCCGCCCAGACCGTCACCCTATCTGACGCCACCCCCGGCGCTACGATCTACTACACAACCAACGGATCAACCCCCACCACTCAATCCACTCCATACACCGGGCCCATCACCGTATCTTCATCGACAAACTTCCAGGCCGCGGCCCTGGCTCCGGGAGGTTCGCTCAGCCCCGTTACCAAAGCCTGGTACACGATCACCCTTCCCGCCGCCACACCGGTCATCTCTCCGCCCCCGGGGACTTACAACAGCACTCAGTCAGTCACTCTCAGCACTTCCACGCCCAACGCCACGATCAACTACACTTTGGATGGAACCTACCCCACGACCTCATCGCCTGTCTACACCGGACCCATCAAGGCGACGACTAATACTGCGATCATCGCGGTAGCCAGTGCCCCGAGCTATAATGCCAGCACGGGTGCCAGAGGCAACTACACCATCGTTGCACCCCCGCCTACCATCACTCCGGAATCGGGAACGTTTACCGACACCGCCAAAGTAACCATGTCCGATGCGGTGCCGGGGGCGGTTATCCACTACACCGATGACGGATCCACGCCGACCGCCTCATCTCCGATTTACACCGGACCGATCACCGTATCGCCTCAAAGGACCACCACCGAGGTCTTCCAGGCGATCGCGACCGCTGACGACTATCTTCAGAGCTCTCCAACGATGGTCACTTTCACCGTAGAGTTGCCTGCAGGCCTGCTCGCCCACGCTACGGTGAGCACAACGCCGAAGATGACCATTCCGCCAAATTTCATGGGGCTTTCAATCTATTGGAATTACCCGTCCGGAATCATAGGGCAGGCATCGACTGGCGTGAATCAGCCCTACCGCAAGCTATTGAACAATCTAACCCAGTACTACACCGCTCCCCTGTTGATCCGGGTCCTCGGAGACGACACCCAAACGAGCACCATTCAAGCCGATGTGGAACCACTCGTCGAGCTCGCGCAGGCAGTGAACGTCAACTACGTTCTTGGAGTGGACCTTTGGAATGACGACCTCAGCATTGCTGAGGCGGAGGCGTCGACATGGATGAACGGCATACCAAATAATCTCATTCAGGCTTTCGAGATTGGCAATGAGCCTGACGTCTATCCTGTCAATGGTGCACGTCCCTCTAACTACCTCTTTGCCAACTATCTTCCGGAATACCAGCAATGGGTGCGAGGCGTCCAATCGGCAACGAGCGATAGCTTCGGCATTATGGGGCCCTCCTATGGGGTCGAAGATAAATACACCCGGACTACTTGGGTAGCGGCCACCCAAAGCGCACTTAGTTCCGGAGCCATGACTCCAACTATCGTAAGCCAACACGCTTACGTTGTTGGTCCTGGGACTTGGCCTGCCGACCTTCTTCTGCAACCCAGTTCTGCGACCGGCATGCTGAATAGCTTCAGTAGCTACGCGGCCTCCGCGCACAAAGCCGGCGCGCTCTTCCGGCTTGGCGAACTTAACTCAATCTGGGGTGGCGGTATTGCCGGCATCAGCAATACCTTCTCCGCCGCACTCTGGTCGATTGACATCATGTTCAACCTTGCGAATATCGGCATTGATGGTGTGAACTGGCACTCCGGTCAGGGCACAGCTTACCAGCTTGTTCAGTTCAATCTGCTCGCTTCGGGCGGCACGACCACCTACCAGATTGCTCAGGTGAATCCCCTTTACTATGGACTTCTTGTCTTTGCTCAGATGGCCGGACGCGGCGCACAACTTCTGCCCGTCAGCCTGAAAACCAACGCCAACGTTTCGGCCTGGGCGACGATCGATAACACCTCTACTGCACATGTGGTGGTCATCAACAAGGACGAGCAGGCCACCGGCAACGTCAAAATCGCCCTGCCCGGATACACCAGCGGTACCGTCCGCTATCTCAGCGCCGCAAACTTCTCCGCCACCAATGGAGTCACCCTGGGAGGTCAGACCTTCGACGGATCCCCTGACGGAACCATTCAAGGTCAGCCCGTCTCCACAACCATCACCGCCAAAGACGGAGTATTCACTTTACCCGATATGCCGATCACCTCCGCCGCCATCATCGACTTCTCCCAATAGGCGTGCGATACTTCACGCTTTCTGGGCAGATCCAACAGCGTCTCTTCGTTGAGTAGTGGGAACTCGGATTGCCCATTCAAGCGAACGCCACATCGAGCGAAGTAAAGATTACCAAGTATCGAAGCAAACTTACTCTGCTCCAGGTCGGTTTTACACAAACAACAGCCCCTCCCTGCGCGATGACCTTAGTACCGTATTTTTTCTGTTCTCTACCGGTACCCGGCGTGCGATACTCTCGTCAGAGTAAACCTATAACACAAGCTCGTTGACCGGGTTTCACGTCTATCCCATTACATCAGGGATACGATCCTACCGGCTAGGGCTTCTCCTTTAGTTCCTTTCCTGACTCTCTGCCCACAACTCAGCCACTCCATGCGTCTGCTGCGGCGACACGCCTCCGGCTTCGTCTCATTCGCACTAAGGCGTCGTGGACACACCATCTAAGAGGATGGACTCGCAGTCGTGCGTACTTATTACCAGCTTCCGTTTTCGGCCGAGCAACACAGTGGTTCTGAGCATCTGAATCCGTGTGCTTCCGTAGACTTTTCATCTAGCCCAACTACTCATCATCATGACCTTCGCACCACAAGTCTTAGGAGCTGACTCATAATGCATTTGCACTCGCTTAACTCATTGCTAGAGAATGGAATTGGCACCATTCTTATCAGTTATCGTAAGCCGTCTTTTCTTGCACCCGCCATCATTTCCTTAGCTCTTTTCATTGTGCTCGGAAAGGCTGCTGCATCTACCGTGCCCCCGGCGTATTCTCCCGCTTCGGGCGGATATCATTCCGTCCAGACGGTCACCATCTCCGATGCTGCCTCTGGTACAACCATCTACTACACAACGAATGGCTCTGTGCCAACGAATAAGTCCACCCGATACTCGAAACCAATTACCGTTTCTGCATCGACGAACTTCCAGGCAATTGCCATTGCCTCGGGAGGCTCCGCCAGCGCGGTCTCTAAGGCCTGGTACACCATCACCCTAAACGCTGCCACACCGGCCATTTCTCCTATTCCCGGAACCTACAATGCCATACAATCGGTCACGCTCACGGATTCAACACCAGGGGCCAGCATTCACTACACCCTTGACGGCACCTATCCCTCAACCTCATCCCCCGTATATAAAGGACCTATCAAGGCAACAACGACGACTTCTATTATCGCAACGGCTGTTGCCCCAACTTTTAACGCTAGCTCAGCGGTGAGGGGTACCTACACCATTGTTGCACCCGCCCCATCCATTTCTCCGGAAGCCGGAACGTTTACCGATAGCACGAAGATAACAATGTCAGACGCGGTCTCTGGGGCTATCATCCACTACACAAAGGACGGTTCAACACCAACCGCCTCGTCCCCTGTATATAGTGGCACAATTACAGTGGCGCCCCAACGAACCACCACCGAGGTCTACCAGGCAATCGCGACCGCAAGCGGATACTATCAGAGCTCTCCCAGCCTTGCTACTTTCATCGTAACCCTGCCGGCGGGAGTGCTTGCCCAGGCGACCGTAAAGACAACTCCGAAGCTGACCATTCCTCCTAACTTCATGGGACTTTCGATGTATTGGAACTTCCCATCGGGACTCATCGGGCAGGCGTCGACGGGCGTCAACCAGCCTTATCGTACCTTGTTGAAGAATCTCACCGAGTACTATACGGCTCCTATGATGATCCGCGTTCTGGGGGACGATTCGGAGAATAGCGATATTCAAGCCGATACCGAGCCCCTTACCGAGCTGGCCCAGGCGGTTAATGTCGACTACATCCTCGGGGTCGACCTCTGGCACGCCAACGTCTCTATCGCCGAAGCGGAGGCATCGACGTGGATGAACGGGATCCCGAACGACCTCATTGAAGCTTTCGAGATTGGCAACGAGCCGGATGTCTACCCAGTGAATGGCGCTCGCTCTTCTTCTTATCTTTTCGCCAATTATCTTCCGCAATTCCAGGAATGGCAGAAAGCGATCGAGTCATCGACAAGCTCGAGCTTCCACACGACAGGGCCGTCCTATGGTGTGGAAGATAGGTACCAGCGACTTACATGGATAGCAGGAGCACAGAGCGCCTTCGCTTCCGGCAAGATGAATCCCAGCATTGTGAGCCAGCATGCTTATGTCACCGGTCCCGGAACTTATCCCAAGGATTATCTCCTCGAGCCCGGTTCTACTCTCAATATGCTCAATGACTTTTCAGTATACGCAGCTTCGGCGCACCAGGCGGGCTCTCTCTTCCGGCTTGGTGAGATGAATTCCATTTGGGGCGGAGGCATAGCCGGAATCAGCAATACCTTTTCCGCGGCGCTTTGGTCGATCGACATGATGTTCAATGTCGCAAACCTTGGCATCGACGGAGTGAACTGGCATTCCGGACAAGGCACAGCCTATCAACTCTTTCAATTTTACGATCACGCCTCCGGCGGCAAGCACACCTTCACGGTTACCCAGGTCAACCCGATTTACTATGGCCTCCTTGTCTTTGCCGAGACGGCCGGACGCGGTGCAAAACTGCTGCCCGTCACCACATCAACGGACGCCAACGTATCGATCTGGGCGACGGTTGACAACACTTCAACGGCACATGTGGTCGTCATCAATAAGGACGAGAACGCTACAGGCAGTGTCCACATCACCTTGCCCGGTTACACCACGGGGACCGTTCGCTATCTGAGTGCCGCCGACTATTCTGCAACCAACGGAGTCACCTTCGGTGGCCAGACTTTTGACGAAAGCACCGACGGCGCCCTTCGGGGCAGTCTCATGACAAGTACCATCTCCGAGAGCGGCGGTGTATTTACCCTGCCCAACATGCCGATTACCTCCGCCGCTGTGATCGACTTCGTAAAATAAACGAGATCACTTGCAACCCGATTGACGAGTCTTTGTCGAGACAAACCTGCTCAGCACACTCGTTGTCCCGAAATACCAACCGGGAGGCCCAGAACATCGGCCTCCCGGTTTCGCTTGTAGCGAATTTGCCGGGAAACTCGGCGCGGTCGTCAACCGAATCCTGACTGTCGCACGCAGGCCACACCTACTTTACAGGTCCCAGCAAACCGTCCGGCTTCTTCGATGTGTCGGGCGCAGCCGTCCCCGGCGCGAGCACCCACCTCACGACTCCGGGCTTGCGCCGCTCTCCATACCCTTTGCGAAAATGAGCAATCGGCCCGCGCCCCACGCCACGCAGGATTTGGATTACTGTGTAGGAGCAGGTAGGTGAACGTGAATGATTCAACCGAATTTCAAATGGCTCTTAGTCGCCTCATTCGCTTTCGTGTTAGCGGCTTGGGACGCTCCGCGATCGCACGCCGCTAGCGACTCGAGTAATCCACCTCCCCCATCTGGCGTGGGTACCATCCTTCTTGGCCAGCCCCACTCTCTGCCTCGCGCGTTCTTCGGAGCCAATATCGAGGGCGCCTACAGCCCTTCAGGTACCTATCAGTGGGCTGATCCCAGAACGATTGCGGCCCTGCGATCCCTTAAGATTCAAAGCCTTCGCTATCCCGGAGGGACCGATGCCAATTACTGGGACTGGCATATCGGGTGGGTTTATCCGAGCTTCCCGACTGGAGCAGGCCCGTTCAGCGAAACGCTTAAGGACTTTGCTCCGCTTGTAAAACTCACTGGGCCGCCTGTATTCGATCTCAATGTCATGACCTACAACAACGCCATCGCGACGCCGGCTCAAACGAGCGCCATGGTGCAAGACCAGATTGCAATGCTCAAAGCTGCTCAGCAGCTAGGAATACCCATCGAATACATAGAGCTGGGTAACGAACTTTATTTTGCGCTTCGGCCGGCGGCCAATAAGGATGCCAGCAACTACGCACGACGTTTTGCCTCCGGTGCTCCTTACGTCAATGAGATGAATTATTGGATCAGCGAGCTGAAATCCGCATTCCCTCAGGCGAAGATTGCCGTTTTAGGACAGGCCTTTCAAGGAGGAACCTGGAATGCCGATGTGATTTCTAGTCTGAAAGGAGCAGATGCGGTGACCCTGCATTACTACCAAATAGAAAGTGCTGGTGGCGAAGACCCAACGTCCATCCTGTCGAAGGCTTTCTCGAAGTGGGCATGGTTTAGGCCCGGCCAGATTCAACCCCTCGCGGCAAAGGGGCTGTCTGTGTGGATAACTGAGTTCGACTTTATCGATCAGACTCCTGATCTCGAATACGCCAGCACCTGGCTCCACGGCCTCTTTGATGCGGAGATGCTCATCCAATTTCTCTCCGACCCTGCGATCACGACTGTGGATGTATATAACTTCCACAGCGATTCTAGGCGGAGTTCCCTGGTCTACGACGGGACGGAAAAGTTTGGGCCACATGGAGCAATCGGAACTCAAGCCGGTGCCTTGTCTGCGTCCGGACAAGTTGTGTCGATCTTTGGTCAGGCACTCAACGGAGCATCATCGGTGGCGCCGGTCAATGTCTCCGGGTTAGCGCCTGTTTCGTCGGGGCCAACCGGAGCCAGATTCACACCGTTCCCGCCTGTCACCCGAGTCGCCCTCAACTATGAAACTACAGGGGGCCTTGGACTTATTCTGGTTAATCTCTCACCCCAGCCGATCCGTCTTTCCTATGGCAGCGGCGCGGCACAGATACAGAGTGTTTCGGCGCCAGCTTTATCGACAAACGTCGTCACGCCAACTTCACTAGGCTTGAATATCCGGCAGATTTCATTGAGTCAGTTTGAGGTCCCCGCTTATTCGGTGAGCTACGTCCGCAGGTGAGCAGCGCAGCAGAGATCACGAACCAGACCGTCGGCACACTCCCGGTCGCCCGGCGTCTTCCAACTCGGAGGAGTCCGACATCGGCAG
>Ga0116227_10009157_pt1 | contig 18141 bp, 16 predicted proteins | sample S1TSphgellanicum_FD_89693 | JGI IMG/M metagenome (GOLD analysis project Ga0116227, IMG submission 89693) | Host-associated microbial communities from peat moss isolated from Minnesota, USA - S1T2_Fb - Sphagnum magellanicum MG | ecosystem: Host-associated > Plants > Peat moss > Unclassified... | reverse complement strand
TTGTTATGGTTGGAACATGAAGTACATCTTTCAAGTACTTTGTTTGCCCATCTTGCATGGACAATGGCACCTTGCTAATTTGTGTGATGGGATGTGTAGTGTCATCACCAGTTTCCACAAACCCTAATGTCTTCAAATCCTTTGTCTCTAAACCATTCTTCACGACTAGTCATGTGGTTTGAAGCTCCAAAATCCACATACCAGACATTGTTATCTGATACACCTCCTATCATTGAATTTGCCATGTGTTGTATCACAAACAATTGTTCATCACCTTGATTGTTAGTCGATGCATAATTCCCTTGTTGTAGCTTTCCATTTTGTGCATCATGTTCCTTTTGATAACAGTTTTTTGCCATGTGCCCAAGTTTCCCACAATAGTAACAAATTGAGTCGCTATTTGGTTGTTGACCTCGATGACTTCCACCACGACCTCCACGACTTCCTCAACTTCCTCTTCTTCCAAAGTTTCCTCGTCCACCTCCATGAAACTAACCTTCATGTTGATGATGTCCACCATGTAAACTTCCGTGTTGACCTCGAAATGAAGTTTTACCACCTCTACCTCTACCTCTATTAATATTTGAGTAAAAAACACTTTCTTGTGATCCTCCATTGGATGAAGTACCAACAATTATTATTTCTTCACTTAGAAGTAGGGTTATTAAGGCTTGGAAATCGAGAAATGTTTCTCGAACTACAATTGAAGTACACAACTAACTATAGTATTTTTAAAGTCTATTCAAGGTCACAACCACTAGATCTTCATCATCTATAGGGGTTCCTATAAATGCAAGAACATCTGCAAGGTTTTTCACCTTTATAGAATAGTCACTGATGTTCATCTTATTTTTCTGTAGATTATGCAACTTTTGTTTGAGCTACATCTTGCAGGCTTATGTATTGGTGCTATACATCTTCACCAATGTATCCCAAGTTTGCTTGGGTGATTTTGTATCTTGAATATGCATAATCATGGAATCAGACACACTCACAAAAAGCCAATACAAAACTTTCCTTGTTTTTTTCATGCTAAGTTTTATTGGCTTGAATTTGTTATTGTGTGGGGTTTTTTAGGAGAGGAGGTTTTTTCTCATCACCAGTTATGAATTCCAAATAACCTTTCCCCATCAAGAAATTCATAATCCTAAATTTCCACATTTGGAAATTGTTCTTGTTTAGTTTCTTAATTGCAATTTGAGAAAGATCGTTCGCCATCTCTCAAGGCAACACTCAATGTTTCTTTGGGGTTTCACAAATGATTTTAATTCCTTCCTTGGGTTTCTAGGATTAAGGTTAGGGTTTTCCTTCCTTAGGCTTCTAGGATTAGGGTTAAGGTTGAACAAGATGAACCTTGCATATGTATGTATGTCTTGAATATTATACGAAATTTTATACTATACATGGGTTTTATGTATATGTATGTATTTTGTATGGTATTAAATACATGATTACATACCACCCTTTTGTATGAAGGTCTTGATAATGTATTTCTGCTTCCCAATCTTCAAACTCCTTCTTTCAAGTTTTCCCAAGTTGTATTTGCTCCACTTCAAAAATTTGTTTTGATGTCTTCTTAAAACAAACTTCTGTCATAACAACTTTGCAACGGTACACCACTCACATATGACCTTAAATCGATTTGAAATTTTGATGAAAAATAAAAAAATATGTCTACTACCATCTCTCAAAATTTCAACTCATTTAACTTCATAAAATGAAAGATCTTGCCATTTCTTTGAAATTACTTCAAACTAGGACCTGAACACAAAATGACTTACAACTCGCTCTTAGCAACTCCAAACTCCTTAAGATTCTGGGTAACACATTAAATATTTATCTTCTATATTTCTTAAAATTTCAGCTCTATTGATGATGACCACAAAGAATTATCACTTTCAAAAGAAACTGACTTCAAAATTGAGACTAAAATTTTAGATGTTTGGATCTTTCTTAATACACATCCAAATGATATGAAATTCCTCTCACATATATATTCCTTTATGATCTATAAGATCCCAAAGCTACAAATCCATAAATGTTCAAAAAAAGCAAATATGACCAAAAAACTAAATCTGACATAGAATCTTCAAAAGTTCGTAACTCTCACAAAACACATCCTTTTCTTTTGAAAATTTGAAAATAGAAGCGTCTTATAATCTTATATAATTTGTCCAAGTTTCACTTCAAGATCTTTTCACAGTAGATGTAGATTTAGATTTAAAGATCTGACTTCCACAATCTTTGATATGTTAATCTCCTCTCACCTCTTTTCTTTTCTTTTATTTTTCTTCACATTCATTCCTTTCCTCGTTTCTCTTTTGCACTTGACAAACTCCTATGATATTACTATAAACTTTCAAGCTCTAGTTTTAGAGACTCTCTAGCTCTAGATCTCTTTCAACTTTCTCATCAAACAACCTAAATTATGATACCATGTTAACAAATAGGAGATCTACTCAAGTGCAAACATAAATATTTATTGAAACAAAACTACAACATGATGCTCACAACACGAAACATAACATCAAGAACTCCTCAAAATTCTTGTCACATGAAACACACAAACTTGTGTAATGAATAAAAGAGAACTAAACCATCAATACCAAGGTATTTAATTAAAAGACCAAACCACAAATAACCAAACTAATATAAATAACAAAAGTAATTCAACCTTGTGAAAGTAACCTAGTTACTTTCCTACTCTAGTAACTAATGAAACCTAACTAGTTGAGCTTGAATTTTGAACAGAAAATTTTATGGTCCACACACAAATTAGGTTATAGTGACAACATGTTTTTTTAAGTCCAAGAGCTTACTATTAAAATATAATATTATTACATACCATGCAACCAACCCTCAAGTGTATTTGGCCATTGGGTTGGTGACTATCCTCAAGGTCTTATCAGTCTAAACATGGATGATTGGGTTGGGCACAACTATGTCTATTATGATCTTTTAACTCCTACTCAAACAAGTTCCTACATAAACCTCACAGGTCCTTGCTACCTAGTTTTTTTTTAGAACACAAATTGTAAAGTATATTTGATTTCAATTTCCCTTGTTATTTAAGAGATGGCATTGTCAAGTTTCAATGCATTCTTCAAGTGCCATAATAAATTATCCAATTAGATTAAATCTTGAGCTAAATGATCAAAAGTGGGATAGTAATTTAACCTAAGTTTCATATAATTATTCTATGCAAATGTTTTATGTTGTAATGTGTGCCTTGTTTATGACTTAATTAGACCCTCGACATTGATGACCAATTGCATTTTGCCAAAAATAACTATCATAGAATTTAGGGTGAATTGGTGACGCACTCCCAACTCTTTAAAGGACTCAAATGTGAGCCCAAGTAGCAACGGAAGAAGGAGGAGTCGGAGCACGCTCCCTAGCTCACAACACTTTGAGGGGTAGAGGGGCGTGTTGGAGCTCCAAGATGGGACTAGGAAGAGTTGACAAGCTTCACTCACTCACACGGGCGTGCACATAACCCACACAAAGTGGTTAGTGCATAGTTAGAGCACACTTGGTGCTAGGACTAGCCACGAGCAACATGAACACATAAGACTCACCACGGCCTAGACTTGGGGAAAGCCACCACCTTCCCCCTTATAGTATACTCTGCACCTCTCCATGGAGGCTACATCCAAATGGCTATTTTTCCCGGGACTCCCGAATGGGAGTCCTGAAATCGCGCCAAATGGATCTCCGCAACTTTGGAGCCCCAGAACTTTGCGAGCAGACCTCGGATCGTGATGAGGTCTAAAGCAAAGTTGTAGCTCTTGTCGAGAGCTTTCCAACGATATGTGGCACGCCCCCCTGAAGCTAAGTAAATCGGGTCGATTCTTGGCTTTTTGTGGTCGGGAGTCAAATTGGCAATTTGACTCCCGGCCCTTCTTTTGGCCATAACTTGTGTTTTAGATATCTGAATGAGCAATGCGAGCCCATTTTAGGCATCTACGTTTCAAGAGCTTTGCAATGATATAAAGAACGCCACAAGACATTGAGGTTTGACCCCTGCAATCCCTCTCTGAAGTTTCGGGAGTCCACCGGGACTCCATCTCCCAAAGTGGGAGTTGCCTTGGGAGTGTGAGTGTTCACTCCCTCACACTCCCTCACACTCTCTTACACTCCTGGGCTTCCTCTTGCCATAACTCTCAGGCTTCCTCTTGGCTTAGTTCCCGGGCTTCCTCTTGGCCCGCAACCTTATAACCCCTTTACCTTGGTCGCGAGCCCAAAGCTAGGGTTGCGACAATTGGGGTGCTTACTGATGCATGGGAAACAATCTTTTATAGTTGTGAGCTACAAGCATCTCTAGTAAATGAGACACTAAAGCTTTGGATTGATATGGGTGGAGTGAGGATCAATTTAGGCATTGTGATTATCCAAGCAATCCACAAAACATTGTCTGAGCCCATAGGGGTCATTATGGTTTGTCTAATATGGCCTCTTGTTTACACCTCCCACAATTTTTGTATTATATGGTCAAGCTTTGATTCATATGAATTATGGTCATGTTTTGTCATTTTAGGAACCAAATACATGTTTTTGACAATAGTTTGTGCAAAATGCAGAGGTACATAGTAAACTTGGTAAAAACACGGCCTGTTTTGATGGTATGTGGGGGCATAGTGCCCCATCTACTATTAATTACATGGTTCATTCTAGTGCGCACTATTTTGTGGGTGTAATTACATGGTTCACTGTTATCCTCCCCAATGTGGTTGCGCTTTTTGTCACCTTCTTCTTTTACATCCAAGGTACAAATGACTTAAACCATAATAAGATTCCCTACACCCTTGTGGTATCGAGTTGTACACAAAGGTGCATATTTTCAATTTTGTGATATGCAACTTTTGATCACATAGGTCAACACACAGATCTAATCGATTAATGGGATTTTGTATGAGTAGCTAAATGGATTGGTACATATGCAATTATAACCATGATTGGGTCTGGTGGCATCAAGGCCTTTTCAACTTCTACAAGTGTGAGTACTTGTATTTTGTAGATGATTTCAAATTTTGATGTTGTTAAAGGCCCTTTGAAATGCTTTGCTACTATCGGTAAATGTTTTCCCTTTATAAAATCTAGATGTTTGCAAGGGTGAAAAAGAGGCTATGTTGGAAAAGTAATACAATATCTTTGAAAAGCTATTACTGGATGTGAGCCCTAAAGTGTGGAATGTGGCAATGGAAAGTGTTTGATGCATTCTACAACTATTTTTGGTAGGTACTTCTTTCATTTGCAACTGTGTGGCCTTTTTAACAAACTTCAAAAAACTATTATTGCTACTAAAAGCATGGGGTTTTTGTCATGCAAGTATTACATGACAATGTTGAATCTGAACTAGTGTAAAATGTACCACCTAATCAAAGTCCAACCAATCATGTGTGTTCCCTTGACAATAATTGCATGAATGTGTCATTTATGATGGGAAACCATAGCTAATTTCTATGATGTTCACCTTGAAACCAAATAATTATTGGTTAGAATTTAACTACTGTTTTCCATCGGTGAAATATTGGAGCCAATTCTGGGAAGATATGGCCTAGGATTGGCAAACCCAATATTATGACTAGTTATGTTACAAGGATTGGTTTACTTCTTGGATACTCCTTTTTTTCATGTGGTGTTGAAGCCATTGCTTCCAAAGCTTGCTTTTCTACTTAAGGATGTTGATTTAAGGGTTTGGGTGTTTGTTGTTCATTTTCTCTTAGTGACCAAGGGGATTTGTGATCTTCCATTTCATAAGGTTCGTTTATCTATATTTTCTAATAGAGTGGAAAGGTTGGCTAAAAGCCTAGAAAGTTGGATTCTTTACTCCTTTAACATCAAATATTGTAATTTTTGGCTAGTTTGTGAATTAGAGTGTATGTGTGGATGTTTTATGTTAATTCCTCACAACATTTTGTAGCATGTTTGTATATCATGGTGCTTTTACTTGTATTTATGCTAAAAAAAGATTTTAAAATCTTTGACCTTTGTAGGCAACACAATTGTTAGCAATTGACCATTCATATGTGGCAACTCCCAAAACACAAGACTTTTCATGCCATCATATTCCTTTCAAATATACAAGTGCAAGAGGTATGTGTTTACTATTTGCGAGGAACCCAACAACTAACACCTAGATTTGTAAATGTTTTATCTTTGGACGAGGCTTCCCCTTCTGCCCTTATGGAGTTTATCAATGTCTTCTATAATGTTATAATTTGTGCTTTTGCAAAGTACTCTTGTAAAACCAAATCTAAGGCCTTTGGTGATGCCAAACGTATCCAACACACCTTTAAGAAAAAGGAACAAGCATGAAAAGAAAGGTATGCCTAACCAATTAGTGCATGATGGCACCATTTTTGAATTAGCTTGGCTATAGATAATCAAATCTTCTTTAGATTGTTGCCACTAAATGTTGAAATTGTTCACAATCCATGCAATCTTGTTCATATGTCCTTCATATATTTTAGGCATTACACTTCGTGCTAAGATAGGTTACAAAGATTTCCTAGCATGATTATGCTACTCTATTGTTTAAAGCGTGTTATATTGTCCAAGGTATAGTGCAAACAATGAAACTACTATTCCCATTTCTACATATCACTCTTCTATAAGAGCTTTTCAACTAGGCTTAGGTTAATCATGTATTTCCTTGTCTTTCTCAAGCTACCTTTCTAATATGGGTTGGTTTAGAATCATTTCCTTTTCTTGGAAGCTTCAATTTTATAACTTGAACCTAAATTCCTAACTTATCTTGTTGACTTTGAACATCAACTATTCAATATTTCCATATGCCTAGGTTCCCCTATGTGAAGATTTCTTGCACACCTTCAACATGAAGATATGCACTCATAAAACCCGCTTGGAAGTGAAACTACTATGTAGTTGTAATCTAATAAGTAAGGTGGTTCAATGTAATGCAATGAAGTTCACTAAAAATTTAATGCATTGTGTCCACTTGGAAGATACAAAGACATTGTGCGAGAATCGTAACTCACCATGATGGAATGTGAAGGGGCATTATGTTGATGTTCATTCAATGTCACGCTTGATGGTTGAACCCTTTTTGTTCCATTCGTCATAACATCTACATACAACCTCCTAATCTAACATGCATTAAATTTTTGAAAAGCTAATTTATAAAGAAACCATGTTACAAAATCTTATAAGTTTTATTTTTTTGATCAAGAGTTAAGCCTTGGGACTAAAAATCACTTTGCTTAGATTGAGGGAAAAAATAGATAATTTCAACCCCCTCTACTTCCGGCAAGTGTGGCTCCCTTACAGCAAACCTGATGATGCTGAAATTTAAAGAGAACCTTCTACAACTCCTAAAAAAAAGAAAATTTAAAGTTGACACAAATCTAACGGTGGATTTGGGAGAAACAAATATTTGAAATAAAACTCCAGAGGCTTTGTCATGGAAATCATTCCATGCTTATTTCTTGCACACATCTTTTTCATGAACAACACCTTTCCACCCATAAGAACTAATATTTTCCTCACACATTCATTCTCTTCCTTTCCCCTTCCCCCAACATAAGATACTCTTCTCTCCTTGGTAAGCATCCATGACCTTTCCTTGAATTTATTCCCTTTTTTCAATGGAAGCTTCGAAATCTTCCCCTTTAATCAATGGCCTCTTCATCCTTCAAGAGCCAATGAGAATTGAGAATGATTTTCCCTCCAATTGATTTTAGGATGAAAATTTTTGGGCCCAATGAAACACAAAAAATATTTCATCTTTCAATCAAATAGGATGACAATCTTCATGATTAATGGGATTGGAAGACTCATCCTTCCCCTTATCTTGGATATCTTAATGAGGTTCTTGAGCTTGATCCTTATCCTTTTCGTCCGTTGACCCTCACATCCTAGTTCTTCATCCTAATTATTTCAAATAACTAACTATTAGGACAATTTATCGGTAGTAACAAGTAAACATCCTTGAGTTTTTATTTGACTAAATCAATTCAATGGTTGAAGTAACATCCCCACGTACCATTTATTCTTTTGATATCCCCTATTTATATTTTTTTTTTCATGCACTAATTAACTATGTAGTACATAGTAAATCGGAATTAAAATTTGCATCACAAAAACCCCCCACATACTTCTAGATCCACCATCGAAATTAAGGTTTGATGAATCCATTAGATCTAGGATGTTCGAATTTTCATGAAATACTGCCATCACTTCCACACCTTACACCTACCCTAATTTGTTAAATAAAAAGCCTCGACCCCCTTTGAACGCAAGTACCACATTGTTTTTGCCACCCTCTTAATTTTTGTTGATGCAGGTGAAAATTTAGTCATGGCAGATGATGTCACTATGCCCTCGAATCCTCCAGTTTCACTAGTAGAAAAGGAAGAGCTTGAAGAAGCACCACTTGACGTGAATGTCTCTTAATGGTCACGCAAAGAAGAACCGTCCAAAAGAGTGGTGCGCACTCAAATCGATCATTCGGCATGGGATCGTTAATTATCTCTTAACCCACATGCCTTAGCAATCTATTTAGAATTTTTTCTTATTCATGGAACCGCACTAGAAAGGTTTAAAGAATGTCAATGTGAAGACGACGATGTTCGTCTTCATTATCCAACTTGGGTTCTTGGTGATGGCCATTATCGTTGGCTACGAGGCCCAATCAACCCCCTTTCCATAGAGCATCGAGTCGAAGACTTAACTCGCACCATTCGTCGCATTCTGGAATTTTTCCAATTGTGATCTATCCCTTTAAAATTGTTTATTAAGTTGTAATTCACCTAAGGCGACTCAAGTGTAAATGTTAATATTTAAGTTTGATTTTGATTCTATTTAAGAGTCTAATAGAAGTGAAGACTAAATAAAGATGTATTAGGACTACATCCTAGAAATCTTTCAAGTACATCATTTGTGCCTGAAGATTATTGTACAGACTAACTTAATATTGTCATGGCGAAATGTTATTGTTAATTATGGGCTTGTATTCTCAATATATCAATAAATCACATCTAATTCTACATCCCTTTTCCCTTCTCTACAACATAAAAGGATAATGCAATTAAAAAGGTTTACTAGGTCCTAAAACTAACTAAGCTTTGCATTAATTTAAATAAAAGAATCTTCCACACTAAAATATCCAAAGGTTAATTCAACTCTTAATAATTATTACTTGGAGGTTTATCAGGATCCAAATTATTAATATTAAGGAAAACTATGGAACTAAAGCTTAACAATTTGTGGTATTATAATCGATGACTCACACCCCACAATTCATTAGTTTATGCATGTCGCAAACAATTATAGATCAAGTGTAAGGGAAAACCTCCAATCATTCCATCGTCAATTTGAGCTTGTTAAGAATAGGTTGAAAATCTATTGATAAAAAATAAGACCAAGAAGGCCATCCTTGGAAATCCATCTTCACAAGAATGGGCTTCATGTTTCAACAAGGCTATTCAAGCTATGTTTGAAACCCCCATGGCTAGCATTGGTAGTTTTACAATTGTCCATATTTCAACAATTGCACACACAATGTTTTTTCTCCATTTGGCTCTAGAGCAAGATGTGGAGCTGTTTAAAACTTTAGAAACACGTAAAGGCAAACAAAATCATAAGAAATCCTCAATGTCCATTTCACCATCAAGTAGCATAAGAGTTGTGAGTTCTTCAAACCCTTTGTGTTTTTTTTTTGCATTTTTAATTGTTGTCCATTCTATGAAAGCACCACATCTTCAATTTACAAAATATGCAGGGATTAACACAAGAAGAACAAAGAATTTACACAAGTTGAACTCATGGGAGGTGAAAATTCATGTTAATGAGTTTTTATATTCCATTAAGGTTATTCTACTTTTGAATTCTTCAGCAATAGGTTCCGAAAACAATAGTAGGTACATGCAAAACACTAACAAAACTTAAACTATTTATAAATCCTAAATTAACATGTACACAAGTTACTCAAAACTTGAAGGAAGTTACCTAAAAGAAAAATGATTCATGTTCCATAAATGAAGATTGAAACACACAATCCAAAAATGAAATCCAAAAGCTCCCCAACAAGTCTATCCTCCTAGTCTTATACTAGCCATTTCAAAATAAAATAGTCATAATTGATCATAACAATCATTAGCCAATACCTAGATTAACAATCCAAATTTTCAAAAAACTACACCATGTTTAACCACCTATTCAACTACCAATTTTGCTAAGTATAGGTTATGCAAATCACCTTTTGACTAACCTATCAACCTATTTTCTTAACCCAATAAACATTACCTACCAAGTTCAGTATTTGGTTAGCTAAATATTATAGGTTAAGTTAAATAACATGTTAAGACACCTATTAGGTTTAACAACATGTTTACATTATTAACCTATTAGGTCACTTGTTGCCAAATTTGGGTAACATTATCCCCCTTTGAAATCTACATTTCGTCCTCAAAATGTTAGCTCAAAATCCTAGGTTAGATTGACCTTCTACAACTGGTTGATTGATGACTTCTTCAACAAGTTTAGCACGTGCTTCCTCCACATGTTTAACTTGGTTTAGAATTTGAAGACCTATTGGCGTTGCAATCTTCTATCGATTAGGTGCGTCTTCAAAGGTTGTTATGGGTGTTGTAAATACCTTTGAAGCAAATGGGGTACTTGAAATTAAAGTAACCTCCTGACCTATACCTATCTATTATGGGGTCAAAGGTAAACTAACAGATAAAAATCCAAAGATTCTAATCTATTATCTAATATGGTGAATGAAAAATTAATAGGCTCAACTTGTTCCTTATCAGATCTTTCATTATTTTCCACATGCTTATTAACAACAATGGTAACTGGAACAAGTATAATAAAAGTTTGAACATGTAAGGGTATGATTTCAAAACTTTTTCCACCTCTTAGTGGACTAACTGGTTTGGTAATGGTATGATATATGGCATTGTTGGAACTCTACTACTAGTTTTAATTTCCATAGATATGAAATTCAGGGGTTTGTACTTGAAATCGAGAAAAGCAGTTTGATAGTTGTGCAACTCAAGTTGGTAACTTTGTTCATCAAAACAAACTAACTCCATATTGTCTTCAATATGCTCCTCTGTGAACTTTTGAATAGTTTGCCACCACTCCTTCCATTTGGGATTTATGTTTCCCAAGGCTTGGTTTTGCACTTTGAGTAGTGTATTATTTAGTAATGACTTTTCAAACTCCAGCCTATTATTCATCCTAACATGTAAAATGGGGCTAGGTTTGCTTGATTGTACCTTGGTTGTTTCATATTAACTTTTCCAATTTTGGATTTGGGCAATTAGACTTTGTTTTTCCCTTTCAAACTCTATGTGGGCAAGTACTTGTTGCTTTCTAAGATCTTGACAAGTGTACTCCAAACCGGTTTTGACACTTTGTTGTTCCAAATTGGACTCCTCCATTTTGGTGTAATCTCGCATAATTTGTTCCAAATAAACTTGGAGATGTTTTAAATCATTATGGGTTTTCCAATTGAACCGGTTGAGCTCGACATACTTTTGTTACAAGTTTTTTGTTTTCCTAACAACATGTTATGCCTCTTTTAACTTATTGGACATGTTATAAATCTCATGTTGGACTCTATTCATTCATCCTTTGATTATGACCAGTTATTTATCATTATTTTTCAAAATCTTCTACATTATCTCTAACTTTAGGCAACAGGTTTGCAATTGGTTATGGGTCTCATATAGGTTCTCTTTGACTTGTTCAAACTCAACTCTAAGATTTGAAAGTTTTTGTAATGTCCTTGACCAGGTTGTGGCATTTTGAGCAACTTGCTCTAAAAACATATTAATATGTTTCAAAGTTTTTATGGAATGACTAGAAATTGGGACAAGTTGGAAGCTATAAAACAATGGGTTTTCTATTTACATAGGTTCAACTACAGGTTGAAAAAGTTAGGATGATTTTGTAATTACAACTACAAGTTGTGTAGGTTCTGCAATGGATACTACAAATTCAGTAGACACAACATGTTCAATTTGGATGTTGTTAATTACCTGATCTAGGTTGGGTACAAATTCTTCCTCAGTGCCACCCTACATAGTTGTTACATTAAGCTTTTATCCTCCTCCACCCCCAATTTCATTTGAATAGGTTCACTCCTCATCTTCTTTTTAATCAATAAGCGATCCGAAAGTAGTCTTAGATTTATTTCTTAGTGGTGAGGTAACAAGTTGAAGGCTTAACCTATCCCTTGGTGTAGGTAGTTTTGTGCGCATCTTTAGTCAATGAGACTGACATGAGACTGACATGTTGGTAAAGGCGATGCAGTAATCGAGCGTGTTGGTCTTCTTTCCTTCAAGAATTGCTCCCTTGTAACAAGTTCAAGTGAAGCCTATCATTATTGCGCAACTTAACATTCTTGGCTGGTTAGTGACATAAGTTCCTCTTGGGTTATTATTTTTCATGAAGGCACCTTGAATAAAGGGAACCACTTCCTAAACAGAATATATAGGATAGGCCCTAAATAATAATAATTTGCCTTAGTTTTGCTAGAAATTGAGTTAGTTGCTACCTTCTTTTGTCATTTTGTCCAACGAATTAATTCAACCAATAATTGGGTCAACACTATGGAACACTAGTGAACAGGTTTCCCCTTGTTAGCTAAGTCAAAAGTAATAGCAATTGAATTGCTAAAATAAACTAACCTCTCTCTTTTTATAATGTTTTTGTAAAATAACTACAAATATTACATAAAATTCCTTTTTCATGTATACTACACTCCATTGTTCATTTTCAACAAAGGCATGTGGACTTGTAATCCTTTTCAAGGCAATTTTGTCTTCTTCAAAAGTTGCATTTGTAACATCTACTGCTCCTTCCTTGGAAATTCCAAGTTGCTCATGAATAAATATTTAATCAATGAAAATTTCAAGTGACCACATATTTGCCCTAGAATTCTTCCATCCTCCATTGCTTCCCAAGTTCATAAGAAGTCTCGTAATAGGTCTTTTCTTGGTGTTGTCCACAACAGGTTGAATAAGCCCTCCAAATCAACTCGTTTAACCCATTTGAGTTCATTGGATCCATCTTCATCCACTATAACATCTTATGGCTCTCCTTTGCCTTGGAATTGTTTTTTTTTAAACAAGTTTTTCAACATGTTCTTCTATGGGCACTTTGCATTTTCTTTTCATCATGTTTTTCATTCTTAATTTCAAGTGTTGAGGAATAATGCTGCAAATAGGTCCTTCTTCAAAAAGTTGTTGGAAAAACGTTTCTCCATTGTTCACAAGTTATTACAATTCCTTTTTTTCCACAAGTTTTGGTGCATAAACTTGCTTGACTTGTCCTCAACAATAGGTTGTTGTAACTCCTCCTCTCCATAGGTTTTGATGTAGGAACTAGTTTTGGTTGTTCCTCAACAACATGTTGAGGTATAATTTCCACCTCTTCCTTTAAATCTAAAATAACATTACTTGTGGTGCTGGTGTTGTTGTAGAAATGGTAGTTTTCTTAAAAAAGTTAAGAGCTGCTTCTAATTCCTCTTCTAACTCCTTATTTCTTTACTTTTGTTCAAAATTCTAGTCTCCTTTGCTATAGGTGCATGTGAAGCTAGGGGTTCTACATAAATTATTTTAGTAAATCAAACATGTTCCACTCTTTCCCTTTCTATCTGCTTTTTTAAAAAAGCTTCAACTTTTCTTTCAAGTTCTTTCTATCTTGCTTCTTATCTTAGCTTCTCTAAAGCGGTTCACTCATGACCTTTATCAATACAAAGAAGTAAGCAAAAATAAAAATACATAATGAAAGTTGCAACAATTCTTTAAATTGTTTCAACTGAAAATGACTATGTGGTTGTGAATGGACACAACCTTTAGGGTTGGAGACTCCTAGAATGTGGATGTCAATAGGTGCCTTACTAAACATGTCGTTTTGTTCATAACTAACAACTGCATTATTGTCGTGAATAGGCACATCATGGTAATAATGAATAGGCACATTTATTCTTTTAATACTACCAGGTGTCAAATGATTACTAACTATTTTAAATTCTATAGGTTGAAGATCTTTAGGTTCAACATGTAGTGGTTCAAGTTCTCTGGTTTGAATGGGCTCATCAATGGCCATGTCACTAGGTTTAATTAATCTAGGTTATAAAATTATATCTTCAATGAATTTGTATGGTTTCAATTTGATGATGTTGACAAGCATTGGGTTAGGATCAAACATATCAATGATGTCAAGTAAAATAGTATTATTAGGCAAACAAGAATTGGATCCTAAAAGGTCCAAACTATAGTCTCTAAAATTTCGGAGCATGTTTGGAAATAATTCTTGGAAACCATGATACATAATCTCCAAAATAAAACTTGGTTTCAATGAACCGGTTCTATGACCATAATGATATGTTACACTGGTTAGAAGCAATTGGATCCTGCACAATCAACCTATTCTCATGTAATTTTTCTAATTCAGACAATCGGCTAGTTAGGACTCTAACAAGTTGTGGATCTTTGCTTTCACCACGTTTAGATGGTAATAGGTATTCTATAGGTAGCAATGGATGTAATCCATATACAAGTTAAAATGGGGTATGATTAGTTCTAACTTTATAGGTGGTTTGATATGAGAATAAGATTGTGGATAGGTGTTCATCCGAATCATTTCTATTTACATTAATTAATTTGGTTAATAAGGTTCCAAAAACCTTATTTGTAGACTTAACATGTCCATTTCCTTGTGGATAATGAATAATAGAACTAATATGTCTAAGAATAAAATGGTCAATAAGGTATCTAATTGCATCATTAATAAAATGGGTACCTTGATTAGTCATAATAGTTGATGAACATCCAAATCTCATAAGAATATGCTTGTACAAAAATTGGGAGATTACTACCGTAGTGTTAGTGTAGAATGTTCGAACTTCTATGACCCACTTTGTTGCATAGTTAGTGGCTACTAGAATGTATTGGTTGTTTGACATTCTATTTATAGGTTTAACAGGTCTAATAAAATCTAATCCCCATTTTTGAAATGGCTTTTCAAGTAATGTAGTAACTAATTTGGCCAAATTTTGGGTCAATAAGTTATTTGTTCTTTGACATTGATCATAGGTTCAACAATATTCATGAACATTTCCATTCATCATTGGCCACCAATAACCAAAATCCAAGATCTTTTGCATAGTAATATTAGAAGAGAAGTGCCCTCCTACAATGTCTCCATGTAATTCTTGCAAAACCATGGACACATGTTTTGGTTATAAAACTTGATGAAATTTGTTATCTTTTCCAAATATGTACAGTACTCTTTCTTGAAGCACAAATGGTTTAATTCTTTGGGTTAAATACTATCTTTGGGATGTTGTAAATATTTTTGGCATCATTCCCTTTAATATGTACTCATACACACTCTATAACCATTTAGGTTGTAAAGTAACCATGTGAACATCACAGGTTTGATCAAGTACTCCAACATGTTTAATCTAATTGGGTAATCTATTCAATGCATCTACCATTAGATGGGATCTACTAGGTTTGTAAATAATTTTGGAGTCGTACTCTATAAATAATATGAGCCATATAATTAAGCTACTAGAAACATGTGGCTTGTTAGCTAAATACACTAAAGCCATATGGTCTACATAAAATGTGAACTTGTTGCCTAACAAATAATGCATAAATTTGTGTAAGGCATAAACCATAGCTAAAGCCTCTTTTTTTGTAGTAGTATAATTTCTTTCAACAAATTTAAGCAGTCTTGATGAATACATAACAAGTTGATTTATTTTACTTGTTGGGTTCTGCACCAATATTGCCCTTATTACTAATTGAAATGCATCAATATGAACATGAAATTCCAATTCCTAGTTAGGACTAATAAATATAGGAGCTTGAATGTACTAGTTCTTGATATCTTCCCAAGCAGTTCGACATTTAGTAGTCCACTCAAACATTTTAGTTTTTTTGAATAACTTGGTGATTGGTGCCATAACATAGGCAAAATTTCTAATGGAATGTCTATAAAACTATGCCATTCCATTGAAGACTTGAATCTCCTTAGATGTTTTGGGTACTAGCATTTTGACTAAAACCTCTATCTTCTTGGGATTAGGTTTTTTCCATCTTTGGAGACTATAATTCCTAGAATAATTCTAGAACATACCATAAATGCACATTTATCTATATTCAAACTAATGCCATACTCTTTACATTTTAAATTTTTTTTTTTGAGTTTTTCCAAATGAGTGGATAGGTCACTAAAAATAATAAAATCATCTAAAAGGATCTTCATGAACACATTAATATATTCACATAAAGCCCCCAAATTAGTAACAAAAGCGGTTTTGTATTAGTTTTTCGATGTTATGGAAATTTGATGGTATTTATAAAAGCCATCTAAAAATATATAAATCTAATGTCTAGCTACAATGTTAATAACCTCGTGAATAAAAGATAATGGGTACGGGTCCTTCATAGTAGCTACATTAAGCTTCTTAAAATCCACACAAATTTTCAGTTTCCCATTTTTTTAGGCATTACAACTATAGGTGATAACCAAGTAGCCTCTTCCAAGTGTTTAATAAAACTTGCAATAAGCAATTTGTTAATATCATGTTTAACAATAGCTACATAATTAGGATTTAATCAATACCTTGTTTGATGAACAAGTGGTATTGATGTATTCAACTCAATCTAATGTTGAGCTATTTCGGGTGGTATGCCTTTCAAATCTTTATAAATCTAGGCAAAAATGTCCTTGAATTCCTTTAGTAATTCAATTAGTTGATTACTTACAACAAATTCCAGATCCACACCTATTGCAGGTTTTCTTCAGAACCTAAATTGATCTTCGTCAATTACTTTTCTTCAGTGACAATCCATCTAGCAATGCAAAGATTTTGAACTTTGATTCAAGCAGGTGTCTTGTCAATCTCCATTTTTCTTACTTTAGGTTGGAAAAATGTCTTTAATAAATGTTGTCAAAAAGTATCAAGGGGTATAACTATCTTTACATGTAATACAAATATTGGTTCAACATGTATATAAGATGAAATAAGTGATTCTGACAGAGGTTCAGCAGGTACAATAACATGTTCAACTAGATTCAAACCTGTTGATGCAATAAACTTAACATGTTGATCTAACCAAATTGATGTAAGGACAACTATGGTTCCTATTGAAAATAATCTTGGTTCTGTGTTAAACATCAAATCCTCCTCTTTGTTAGATATTCCAAAATGGAAATCATAACAAACTAACATTTCTTGATGTTTGGTTAATGTTCCAAGTTTCTCAGTAACATGTATGGTTTTAATGTACTAGTTCCTTGTATAGTGATAATATTGTTGCCCCAATCATGGGACACTTTAACATCCTTTAGCCAAGGACGACCTAACAACATAAAGTAGCTAAAGTCTAACACACTACTATGAATTATAGTGAAAGTCACTACATAAGGAATTCCATGAACAAGAATTTTAAGATCTTTAATCAAACCTAAAGGTTTAACAATAGTTTGATCATCCATACGTAAATTGTAAGGTGCAAGTTTTGGTTTTAACAAACCTAATTGTACCATTAGCTTTTCCGTAGTGAGATTAGTTCTCAAGAACCACCATCTGGAAGTACATCTTCAATAAAGTTCTTCCCTACTTGGACATGTATTACTGCCATTTGATGTTCAATGGCAACTAATGCAACTTCTAGTTCTAGTAAAATAAGTTTTAATGGTATTGGGTTAAGAATGTAATGTTTGATATTAGGAATCAATCACTCGCAAAATTGACCCAAGTTCAATGTATATTTGGTCTCCAAGACTTGTTTACTAATATCCTTTAGAATTTATTTTAAAGTTTTTTTTGAGGAAGCATGTTATGAAATTACAAGTTGTTGATTCACTTCACTAGTTCAATTATTTTCAAATAGTTGAATTGTAGTAGGATTATCAAGCAATTCAGCCCAATTACTATGCAATGAACCTTCATTGATGATAGCAAGTGTTGAGAATTCAAGCTTAACTAGTTAGGTTTCATTAGTTACCAGAGTAGGAAAGTAAATAGGTTACTTTCACAAGGTTGAATTACTTTCTTTACTTATATTAGTTTGGTTATTTGTGGTTTGGTCTTTTAGTTAAATACCTTGGTGTTGATGGTTTGGTTCTCTTTTCTTCATTGCACAA
>Ga0116227_10009156_pt1 | contig 18148 bp, 8 predicted proteins | sample S1TSphgellanicum_FD_89693 | JGI IMG/M metagenome (GOLD analysis project Ga0116227, IMG submission 89693) | Host-associated microbial communities from peat moss isolated from Minnesota, USA - S1T2_Fb - Sphagnum magellanicum MG | ecosystem: Host-associated > Plants > Peat moss > Unclassified... | reverse complement strand
GTTGAGTAAGGTTTTCACCTACACACCAATGGGTTTGAACCCAAACCTTTTTGGAGGTCCTAGGTCCCAAACATGGGCTATACCATGACCATCACCCTTGGGGTTACAATTTTACCTTTAAATCCTTTCAAAACTTGAAAAATGTTTTGATCATTGTGCAAAAAACATTTTACATCAAAATAATATAAAAGAGAGAAGCAATGGGAATGTGCATTACATGTACATGACTTTTTTTTTTACATGATAGGTTACCACTTGGTGAAACCCACCATCTACTCATTTCAAGTTAATATATATATTCAATTTTGTGATGTTGTTCAAGTGCCAATCATCCATGTAAGCATATTTGGGCTTTATGCTACTTTGCATTACCAATGACAATCAATTAAAATCAAAATATTAATATATCTCAAAGTTACTTAAATAAATTATCTAAAAGATAATTAATTATTAAACATTGGTAATTGAAGATCATATATATTGTGCATTAAATCATTTCCACTTCCATTAATTTTAGAATATGAAATTTAGTTTTCATCTATTGAAACATTAACATTTATGGCACCCATGATGTCCTTTTTGGTGTCCTTCTTGTGTGAAATACGATTTTTTTGGGGGGCCTTTCCAACATTGTCCGATGTCCTTCCTAATGTGCTTCCTAATGACCCCTAGTTCAAAAAGAATTAAATGTAAAGTATTTTCAACCCTAATGCATGTGACATCCCTTATGTATTTTTTTAGTGCCTTAATTGGTGTCCTTTGACATCATATCCAATGCCCTTAAAGCATCAACCTTCAAGGTCTTAACTTTTGGTGCTCCTTATTGCCCAAAGAAAAAAACTTCATGTCTAACCTAATGCACCCAATGTGTTCAACACACATTTTTGACAACTTATTATTGTTTGTTATAATTTTGTATTCCTTGTTGGCAATCTTGTCTTTTTATCTTTCCCCATTTGTTTTCATTGTTGGCATTGGCTAGGTGTGTTTTTATTTCTTAGAACACTCCATATGTACATTATAATAAACTTTATAAAAATTCTTTTGAAAAAAATATTGGACCATGTAAAGATGACCAATGTGATTTTATGGTGGTTCATTCATTTTATGCATGCAAATCATTACTTCACCAATATAGTTGTGTGAGGGGATTGTGTATATAGGTCAATGTTTGATCGGTAGAATTATGTGAGGTGATTCATCACAAAAAGAATTATCAAATTTGCAACCAATTTTTGCAACTAAAAGAACTTGTCATTTGCAATTACAAAATGTTGTTTGCAACTCAAATACTTGTCAATTACAAATGATATTTTCAATTGCAAAAATTAGTTGCAAATGATAATTTTTCTTTTAACGATTATGATCACCTTTAGTTGAAAAAATGCAATGGAAAATTGTTGTTATTAAGGCATAATTGATGATCATAGTAGCCTGAAGTAAAAGATGCACATGTTGTTAGTGATCAATCATGCTATTGCCACCATTATGTGCGATTATAAATTCTTAAATTCGATTAGTGAAATTCATGTCATGCTAGATGCAACACATGACAATGACAACAATTAAATAAACAAATTAGTTGATTGATCATTTGCATGATCAAACAACCATCTAAAAATCATGTAGGTTTAGAAAAATGACAAAGATAAGCGCACAAGAATTTGAAAATTGTCAATTTCTATTTCGAGAATAGGTTTCAATGCTTGCAAAAAATTTCAATGCTCAAGATTTGATGCAAATTGATTCACATGTTTCAAGAGTCCAAATGTTCACAATAATCATAGGAGCCAAAAGGGTTACAAACAACAACCTTACAACATTGAGCTGGAGCTTATACTCACTAGCATGAGAGAGATCATGATCAGACTCTCTAGATCATGGCAGCCTTTACAACAAAAATGGCAACCAAAACACATGATGATCCAGATGAGATCTAAAAACATTAAAGAAGGAAAAAGGCTTGCACAATTGAGCTCATGATCATGGACATACATGGTATATGCAGCAGCAAGCTGGATGGAGAAGATGAAGTTGTAACAACAAATGTTGTGTAACTCCTGGAGCAAAATTTCTCAAAATTTCTAGCTAAGAAAGAGACTCCTGTGATGGGTGTTTTCTCAAACCAACAGCATGCATGCAGCTGAAGCTAGAGCATGAGGGCTGCAGGCTGCTCAAATGTACACTCTTTCGTTGATTCTGGCGGCACAAAGTTGCAGCCAAGCAGGACGTGCAAGCTCCAGCTGCACATGAGTAGCTGTAGTGGTCATATTGGGTCGTAACTCTAATCCTAGTTCTGGCTTTATAGTAGTGCATGCGGAAGGAAGAGGAGAAGGAGCTGCTGCTGCAACTAGAGGAGAAGGAGGAGCTCCAGGTCTCAGCAGTTGTAGTAGCTTCTTTGCCGCTGTCGTTGTGTCCTTGGGATCCTGTAGTTGGAGTTGATCAGAGCGAGTCCGCTTCCTGTGACTAGTAGCAGCAGTAGCAACAGTAGCAGTAGCATCGGCCTTGGAGTAGCTGTTGCTTGCTGTAACTTCTTCTTCTGTTCGTAGAGGGACTCCAAAAAGCTTTGGTGTTGTATTCGACTTCTCTCCAGTAGTAGTTGACTCTTCCGCTTCTGCTGTTGCACAAGTAATATGGACCTGGATGTTGTTGTTGCCTGCTGCTGCAGTAGTTGGTGTATTAGTGATCATGCCGGTGCAGTTGCTGCTGCTTCTTCTTAATGACTCTATCTCTCTGAGCTTTCCGTCTAAGAAAGAGAGAGTTGAAGCTTTGGGTGTGGCGGAATCCCAGCTCTGATGAGGCAGAGGAGTTGCAGCAAGACATGATGATGTAGCTGGTGACTGATGCGCCCTAGTTTGCATATTGACCTTCAGCAAACCAGCTCTAGTGCTCGTTGAATCCGTGGCAGAAGGAGAAAGAGCTGCTGCTGCTGGGGTCGGATGAAGAGTACTTAATCCTGCACTGCAGCAGCTTGCAGGCTCGAGGACGATGTTGTTTCTGCCACCCATCATAACTTGGAGGGAGAGCTCGCGAATCTGCTCCTTTCTTGCTGCTGTGTCCATCAGTTCTGCTATAAACGCGGGGGCGCCCGCGTCTCTCTGCAGTTTGCAACTTCCAAATGCCTCCGAGGCCATCGTCGTCGAAGTACCGCCGCCTGCGACTCCTCTGATCCTGCAGGAGCAGCAGCAGCAGCTTAGCACCAAAACAAAATAGTTTGGTTTGGTTTGTAGACTGCATAGTGCTGACCTTGCTTACAAGCTTTGAAGAAGAAGCTAGTTTATTAGCATGTTCAATGACCTGGTGCAACAAGAAACAAGCTCTGGCACAACTGGTCCTACCTCCTTAACCGCGTGAGATCCTGCTGCAGAGAGCTGCTGTTCGCGGATGGTTGCTGCTGCTGAAGGACCACCATTGTGTCGTCGTATAGCCGACGAAGCCGTGAAACTTCGGAGAGCAGCAGGTTGTTGTCCTTACGCAGTCTCTGGTTTTCGTCGCACATGAAAACTGCCGCATGAGCTGAGGAGCTAGTTGGGGTTGCAGGCGGTGGCTGCTGGATCTGCAAGAGAGCTGCAGGACGTCCCCGCGGGGACGACAAGGGGGATGAGAGAGGAGACCATGTCTGCAAATCCTCGTTGGAAACTGAAGGAGAATGCGAGCTTTGCTGCTGCTGTTGCGACCCATTATTGTTTCCAGCAGAACCAGCGAGACAGCTTTTTCTCCTATGAATCTCGCACAGAAGCTGTTTCTCTCCGCGTCTGAAAAACTCGTTGGCGAATTCCCAACGATCTGGCACAATTTTCCTGAACCCCTGCTTGCGGGTTGCAAATAAGAACAAACAATCAAAAAAAATTTCTTGAAACCACCAGCAAACTATAAAATTAGAACCCAAAGACTAATTCCTTGAAGCTTTCAGAGATTTCAGAGTATGCATGCAATCTTGCAGTGGTTGCCTGCACTCGCTCAAATTCAATGACCAGCGGTTATAGAGCTTCATTAGCAAGCACATCCAGCAGCAAGCAAAGGAGACAGAGCTTCTTCTTCTTCTTCTTACGTAGGTGTTGAGCTGTCGAACAAAGCTGGAGAAGTTGTTGTGTTTGAAGTAGTTGGGAAGCAAATCTCGTGCAAACTCCGGCGGCCGCCACACCACAAAGGTGGTATTGTCCTCTCCCCATGATACAATGTCGTCAGTGGACGGATCGTTCACCAGGAAGTAGGTCTTTGTGAGAAAAGGAGCTGGCACGGAGCTGGAGGTGCAAGAGCTGCGGTGCAGACATGATGCAGATGAGTCTACGTAATTATATGACGACATTAGCTGCAAGCAGCTGCTTCCTGCTGCTCTAGCAGCAACAGCCGGCGGCTGAAGCTCTGTTGCAGCAGCCGTATCGAAAGAAAGCGACATAATAGGTTCTGCTGCAGCTGCTACTAGCTTACAATCACAGAGCTTAATAGTAATATTATTATTGCCTGAGATGATCAGCCGCCCAGTTGAAGAAGCAAACATCAAACAAAGAAATTAGCACCGAGCCCTGTTTGTGTGATCATATTCGTGTCTTCTTCTGCCGTGCGGTGCGGCCATAATCTTCAAATTTTGGCTCAACTGTCGTGCAACCGTCAACGAAGACTATAGGAATAGTCTAACCAAAATATCTATTGAGCAGATCATATAGGGCAGTGCCATTGAATCAAGAGATAGTAACATCATCTGCAAACAGTCATTGTTGTTGTTGTTGTTGCCGCCGTTGCAGAAGAAGATATATGACGACGCGGCGGGAGCCGCAGCTCGAAGATCAGGGGACGAAGACGACGAAGACGGGATGCAAACAAACGACATCTATACAACTTTGAACTGCAAGCCCTCAAAAAAGTTGTTCCAAGCTGCCAGCTGATCTCTTCAAGACCCTCGAAACAAAAGAATAAAATTGCCTGAAAAACAAAAGCTCACAAATGGAGGGAGCGAGCGAGGATTCAACAAAACAGCTCGTAATAAACCCCACCCACCAGCTCCTCCTTGGAAACGAGTACCAGCGGATTTGAAGCCTACTATTGCAGAAACCAAAACATAGAAAAAGCTCTGAACACGAATATATTGCAGCAGCAGCGCAAATGAAGCTCTCTCTCTCTCTCTCTCTCTCTCTCTCTCAATCTCTCATAGACCCAAAAAAAGGGCTTCTCATCATCATCATCATCACAAGAGGGTGGGAGATGTAGAGAAGTGAAGAACCTCTACCCCACCTCAAAAAAAGCACTAAAAATTCACAAAACAAAACAAAACAAAACACAAGAAGGAAGCACCCAACCCTCTCAAGAAAAGAATAGGAGGAAAAAAAGGAAAAAAAAAAAACACTGCAAACAACAACAACAAGAAGAACGAAGCAACCCGTGACCAGATATACAAAGCTTCAGGCCTCTAGACGTTAGTTTCTCTAGAAATGAAAAGTCGTCCGGAACAAAAACAACAACAACAACAATAACTTCCTCCTCCAAACAAGAAGGACTAAGACACAAGAAGAAGAAGAAGCAGCACACTTACAACAAACCGAACCGACCGTCTTGACAACAAAAGCGAAGCACAAGAAAACCCACCGTCTTGACAACAAAAAAGAGCGAGCCAGAAAAATTACACATAAAACACCCACCCCCACCCCCACCATGGTCCTCCCCCATGGGGCCATGGATGAATGAATGGATGGATGAATGAATTGAATGGATGGCCGGGGGGCGAGCCAGACATTCAGCCATTAATGAACGAATTGGTATTAATCAATTCAGGCAGAACTTTTACATTAAATTGGGATTGACGTTGGGAGTTGTGCCTTAAATGGATGTCTCACACACACACACACCAAAACAAAAGAAATCCCATGACGCCGCCATTTTTTCCTAGTCAATAAATAAAATAATACGAGCCATCTGACACAAGCACCTTGAACTAGGTAGGTAAGTAGGTAGTTAGTAGGTACCTACTTGAACTTGGGCTACCTCATGATCTTTTTTTATTTATTTTAAATATTATTATTTTATTACTTTTAACCTAAAGTTATCATCAAGTTTCAACAACACAAACTTTGTAGACATTTTCCCCAATGCCTATGTACCAAAAAAAAAGAGGGAGAGGGGAAACAAAGGGGGTGTAAGGTGAGTAGCTGAAGGGAGGAGGGCAAGGTTGGTTGGTTGGTTGGGGAGGTGGGTTTTTCTTGTGTGGAAAAGACAAGAAAGGAAGTAGTATCAAGTAGTTAGTTATGACTCTAATAAGATTGGATTGGGTGTGTATGTTGTGTGTGCTAAATTGATTGAGCGGTTTGCAATTATGTGGACTAAAAGTTGAGAATTTATTTTATTTTATTTTATTTTTTTTGGTTGAAATTTTTTTTTTTGGGGGTGTTCAACATGTTTTTTTTGGTGCATTGGGTTTCTAAAGGATTTTTCTCCCTTGTGAAAAAAAAGTAAAACCCTAAAGTAGCTTTTTAGGGTTTACTTATTATTACATTGCCAATCATTGCATAATAACTTGCTTGCTTCTCTCCAGGAGCTTCTTCTGTATTAATAAGTTGTTTTTTTTTTTTTTAATGCAAAAAATATTAAAAAATTGTGTGATGTTTTTCGGTAGGGATTAATGAAATGATTCCGACCCATATTAAAATGCCCCAATTATTGATCACCAGCATTTAGTGTGATGCAAGTATATAAGTGATGGCAAGTGATGGCAAGTGATTGCAATGGTAGCCCCTATTTACTATTAAGTAAGTTGAATAGAACAATCAATGAGTCTTGTGGGCAAAACTATTTTAGTGTCTTTCCTCTCTTCTTTTTTCTTCTTTTTTGGCTACTACATAATGGAAGTTAGTATGTACATTTTGGGATTTTTTAATTTTTTTTTTCTGTTCTTTTTTTTTTTTGGGCTACATAGTGGAAGTTAGTAGGTACATTTTGGGATTTGTTTTTTCCTTTTCCTTTTTCTTTTTTTTGGGTGTTGTGTGGGAACCATTGATGCTTTCCAATGGACTAGAATTTATTCTTATCCCATAGATAAGTAACATATCAATTCTATGAAATTGTAGGAAAGAACACCTTATTGATTAATGTTTGTTTCAAAGAAAAATTAAAAAACAAAATGAGAAGGGCCTTGATTTCTATCCCTCCTTTCCAATTCCAACACACACACACACACACACAAAAGTCTAGGACTGGATGAAAAGCTTGAATGAGTTTAGATGACCGGTAAATTTAGGGGGTGGGAAAGCCCATAACCATGGTTTTTTTTTTTCCCCCACTTTGTGATCTCAAAAGCTTGGCAAAGTTTTCCAAACATTAAACAAAAAAAATTCTCCAAAAAAAATTTCTCCAAAAGTTTTCATATATTTTTGGTGATAAAAAATCACAAAAAATTTCCCACCAAAAGTTCAGTACCCATAACATTGAATTTCAGGAAAAATATGCACAACTAATTTTTGGATCTAAATTAATGGTATTATAATTCATTTATTGGTAAAAAAATACATGAAATTTTGATCATTTGAATACACCACTAAACAAGGTTACCAATGTCCTTTTTTGTAGGGGATGATGTCCTAAATATTGTGTCCTTATAATTTTTAGGTTTGGCAAGGTTTTAAGCTTGGAGATGTCATGTTTAGGATTGAGGGATAAACTCAAGGATGACGATGAACAACACTAAGGATGGATGGTGAGAAGATGTTGGGGAAGTTGGGATTTTTAATTTATTTTAAATTCTTCAAATGACAAAGGGATGTTGGGAACACACTAGGGATGTTGGGGCAACATTGGGCAAACCCCAATGATGCCAAGGGAATTTTTTAAAAGAAAATTAACTTCTTTTAATTATTATTTTTTTGGGTAACAAAGGGGGGGAACACTTTGCATTCAAAAAACAACAAGGATGTTGTAGAAATGTTTTTTTGGGCGATGACAAGAGGACAATAAAAAAAAAATCAAGGAGATGCTAAAAAGATGGTAGGAGGTGTTTAACAACATCAAGAAAATGTCAAAAAATAAAATAAAATTGGGTGACAACATAAGCATGTTGAAGGACATTAGGCAACATCAAGAAAATGTCGAAAAATATTAAGCAACATTAGGAAAATTTCATCAAATGTTAGACAAAGCTAGGAAAACTTTAAAGGTGTATGTCCATCAAAGTTAAGAAAATTTCAAGGGTGAAAACGCAATAAAATATGCTATTGATGGATACTTTTGTTTTTTTTTTTGGAAAGTATTGATAAATTAAACTTTAAATTAAGCTTTCATGATCAATTTAAATTTAGGAAGTTCTTTGATTTCATTGCATAATATTTTAAAATTACATGTTTTAATATGCATTTAAACACATTAATAGAAATACAAAAATAAGAAAATACATGTTTCACTTTTGCTTCAAGTATATGAAAATAAAATTGTAATTTTTTATATTTTCACATGGATAGCACACTATCATGTATCTATGTGTTTTCAATTGTTTTATGTTATAGTCATAATCCATCGACATTTTCATACAAAAGTACTTTAGAAAATTTGAAAATCTAGCCAATTTAAAATATTTTTTCATCCATTTTTTTTGTATTGAAATTCCTCATATTTTGTGTGTAACTTCCCATAAATTCATTGAAGCTCATCAATGTTTCATAATGAAAGTTAAAGACATTTTCAATAGATTTTTTCATGTTTATGCCATAGTTAAAGAGGTGACAATGATTGTATTAAGGATTTTTTTGGGCTTATTTTGCCATGCTTTCACCCTAAAGGATATAAGAAAAATTGCAAGAGATGATGTGGACAAAAAAAATGTTGGGAAAATGTTGGGTAACATTGAAAAAATGACAAACAACATTGTGTAACATTAAAAAATCACTAAAAAAAATTAAAAAAACATTGGGCAACTCCAAAAAAAATGTTAACAAATGATAAGAAGAAGTAGGTCCAAACCAAAAAATATATATTTCACTCCTTGTATGTTTGAAAAAACACCTAAAGTAAAAGGGTATTTTTTAATATGTTATGAAATAATGTTGTATTTTAAATTTTAAATGTATTCTAGATATATTCTAAACATTTTAGACATATTCTCATAATGAATTATAAGCTCCTTATTACATTTAAGTAAAAAAATATATATTATTAATTACACCTTTTTTTCATGCACACTATTTGGAACAAAATGGAAATGATTTCCTTGGGGTTTTTAGTAAAAATATTTTTAAAATAACTTATTGCTATTAAAGATGTTTCGAAAAACATTAAAGATGTCATTATTGGCAACCCTAATGCCTGCAATGGTTCTAGAAGGACAATGACATGGTCCTTATATTTCAATTTTTTTTCAATGGGTGCATTCACAATGTTAGGAACCAAGGGTGACAAAATACAAATCTAAGGATTTCATGTGATGTGTGGCATTCCAGGTTGATGTATTTACAAAACAATTGCATTTCTCACATCTAATTTATAATTATGTTCTAAATTTAAATACTTTTTTACTAAACCTTGATCCTAAATCATGTATACCCAAGGGAGACACTAAATATTCAAAGTTTAAACTATTTGAATCAAACAAACATTATGTGAGGGAGTACGAAGCAAGGGATTTTTTTTCCACACCTTATTATAACCTAATTTTTTATCACTAGTAGAAATCAGCCAAAATGTCATCACTCTACTTGCAACTACATGCAACAATTGATCGTTTGTGATTTCTTTGAAAATATTTGCAACTATAGCATCAAAATTCAAACTTTTGGTCATTCCTATGACTTTCATGCAACTATGTTGCAATTATTTATGCTTTCATCTTATGCATTGGATGGTTTCAAATCTATTTTCATCCGTGAATAAGCTTATGTGTCCCATTAATCACAATAGTCATCGAGTTAGGCACACCCTTAGAGGTATATTATGGTGCAATATAATAAAGGTATATCTCTATGTGTGTATATTAAAGATTATTTCAAATTTAAAATTTAAAGATATTTCAATTTTTTAAATTCTTATTTGAATTTGAAAATTATTATATCCACATATTTCAGTCACCTTATATTTAGTCTTTTTGTTTTTTTTCTGCGTCCAATTTTAATACCTTATATTCATTTAAATTTTTAGTTCAAAATTGGAAATAAAATCAAGATTTTTCTTTTAGAAGTAGATCATTTGCACAATAAATTAAAACATGTAAAAATAGTTGTCTTGAAATGCCTTTTAGTAATCTATTTTGCTACGAATAAGATTAACAAATTTTGTGGCCAATGTAATTATTTCGATTGTAGTTTAAACACATGGGTACATTCACATTAAAAAAAGCCAATGAAGTTGTTGACAATGCTTGAAATTGCACTTACAATACTTTGAAAAATGATCATCAATTATATTTAATGAATTATTTATCCATAATTTGCAATTGTGTTTTGGTGTTCATGAAATTAGACTTCTAAGAATTTGGAATCATTTCATTATGTTATTAGAATCCTTTATCATACACAACACTTGTTGACAAGGTCCTTTTAAGAACTCTAAAATTTGAACATGTTTTTTGTTATTCAAACCTTTATCATATGTTCTCAAATTTATTATGGGCTTTAATATATTTCATAAGAAGGGCCATGTGTGTTTATATTTTTAAATGCACAAGTATTGAATTCTTTTAACGAATGATGTTGATTTTGATTCTAAAAGTTTTTAATGGTCAAAAAAGTTCAAAATTTATCATCTTAGTTATAAACAAAATTATACATTTGACCATACTCTAAGTCCTCGTGCAAAAAATATATATTATAATATGAGTCGTGTTTAGTTTCAATATTAATATCTAGTCCCAGAAATTACATTTATAATATAATTTTGATATTTAATAGACCAATACATGTAGGACACATGTAAAATGCAGTCCTTAGTAATGACTTCAACCTTGGTCATTGTGGTTCCTTTTACTGTGTTTTTACCCACATGAAATTATGGGATTAGATAATAACAATTGCCGATATAACTTGTAATTTAAGAAACTAATATTAGTCAATGCAAATTAAATCCTCAACTAACTTCTAATACACAAATGGAACAATAAAAATAGAATAAAAACCCGACTTGACAACAATTTTTATCATCTTGTAATGTAAATAGTAAACTATAAAATAATTATTGTCAACCCATTGTATTTGATGGGAGGTGATTGCAAGTTCAAATGGCTTCATTATTTGGCAAAAAAAATTTATACTTTTCATATTCTTTTGAGCTTTGGAAGAACCACATAATTGAACAAATTTTGATCCATTCAATCCAAATAATTGTTTTATCTATTGTTTGGACCCAACTAGAGAAAATTATTTTAATGTATGCACAAACCCAGCATAAAATGAGTAATTTTCTACAATGATATAGACATATGAAAATACCCATATTTTTAGCACTAATAAAAAAAAATTTAAAGTTCATTAAGAATAATTTTTAATTGACATGTTAGAAAAAATTTAAAACTTTATTTTATTGATACATTTTCTAATTAAAATAAAATTCCTAAAAATCATAATATCAATCACTGGATCATTTTGAAGTCCAAGTAAAAAACCTATTGTCAAAATGCATAGTCCATTCAATTCATTTTATTAGTCCATAGATGATTCTTTTAATTTTTTAAGTTTTGCATAAAAATATTTACATCGTATGCATTATTATTCAAATTAATAATCTCAAAATAAGTCCCTATTGAGAAATTATAATGTGTAGAATATAAATTAATCATTGCATTTACATTCATATCACATAAATTAATCATTGTCATTATTACAATTCATGGTTTTTAAAAATTGTCTAAGTTGATTACTTTTTCCACTTTGACCAATCAACATGTCCATCTTGAATAAAGGCTCAAGGCTTGAATGACATGTGTATTTTTTTACTAATGAGTTTGATCAAAATGACCTATTTGACTACCTATCAAATTGAACATTTAATCAAATCGAACAAAACATTGACCACCTTCGTCAAAATGGCCAACGGGTTTTAGTCAAGTGCAACATCTAGTCAAGTTGGACAAAACAAAAGAATAGTAAAGAAAATATGTTTTTTTGAATTGCAAAATGAGTTTTTTTTTTATTAGATTTATCATTATTGAGGTGAGGGGTTCAAAAGTTTTGGATAGAGCATAAAACCCAAGTTTTGACATGATACATGTCACCAAAAGGCTTGGTAAATATTTCCTAATTAATCAGGTTTGTCTATATTGTTTTCATTAACTTGTTAGATGTTTTAACATTTGTTCTTTGATGAGAGTACATGGGATTTCCAAGATTCTCTTAGTCCAATAATTAACTTTGAAGTAAAAAATACCACTAAAAACTTGAAATCCATCTTTGCACCCAATAATTCAACATGCAAAAAAATTAAAAATGGAAACATAATAAATACAAAACAACACAAAGTCTCTCACTTTTCCACTCCAAGTGGAAATTGAATAATATAAATCAAGATTGATTATTCAAAATAATTACACATAGCCTTAGGTCAAAAGTCAAAATATTGACATGAAAAACAAATGCAAAAAAGGTTAGTGATAATTTCAAACCTAAGAAAAGGACATGGATCAATGATGAAAATATTTACTCTTAAAATTAAGATCCACTTCACAAGTTGTGGTTTATATTCAACATGTTTTGTTTTCCCAATTTGCCAAATCTACCAAAATTAGATTAGGTAAAGAAAAGTACAAAAGCAAGGGTATTCCTCAAGATTGTTGGCTATTTCCCCAAGTTCAACACAAGAATGTTTATGGATCAATCTTGTTTTAAAATGCATGATAGAAGAAGAGATGGATAGGACATGTGGACACTAGAAACAATGATGTGATAAATAGAACCTAAAGAGGAACATATTGCAAAATGATTTAAACTATTGTGATGACCCCTCCCCCCCAACATGTAGTCAAAGCATGATCACATCAAGATGGACTTGACATTACTAGAAAAACATAGTTTCTTTTATTAAAGAATATAATAAGAAAAGACCCCACTTGGACAAGCATCAAAAAGATGATACCATCATTTTGAATAAATCAATTTTAACATGTATATTGTGATTCATGTGATCTTTTTTACTAACAAAGTAACAAACTATATGACTAATCATTTTGACTAAAAAATAATGAACCATTTGACTCTAGTCAAATTTCTACCCATATTTAGATAATTTATTTTCTAAATTATTATCAAAATTAATATTTTGTGGTAGGTAGGTAATACTACTACAAAAACATGTTTTTAATTTCCCTACAATTGTGAGTAAAGTGATTAGCATGACTAAAATACTTAACTAAGATGACTAATTACTACCTCCCTTCAAAAATAGGTTTATTTTAAATGACTTTGATGACTCATTTTTTCAATCAAAATAAACACTACTACTTACACATGGTTGCATGGCATAGGTGCATGTAGGTATAATGACTAATATAAGTCACTATTATTAGCATTGTGACTTGTGTCATGTAACATTTATTAATTTTTTGTCGTGGGTAATGTGATTTTTGTAATTTGGTGTGCCTAGGCACATAGTAGGTGTGTAAATGCCCCCTAAGGTATATTTAAGGGTATACATGTAGGTTGGGGTAGGTAGATATGTTGATACATAAGTAGGTAGGTTACAACTATGTAACTAGAGAGGTAAATAGTTAGGTAGATGAATAGATATTTAAGTAGGTATATGGTAGGTAGATATAGTAACTAAGTAATTAGGTTGATGACCAATGCACCTACCTACCTACCTTCCTTACTTACCTACTTTGTTTCCTTCCTTCTTACCTTAATTCCTACCTATAACTTTCCTATGTACCTAAGTAAAAAATGTAATAATATGTGAACTTACCAAGTGAAATAAAAATATTGACAAATTTTTTCACCTTATTAAGGTGTGTGTAATTGTAAAGGACTTCGCATATCCTCAAAAAGGTGAGTGGTTCAACCTCTCATGCTTGCACTTTATATTCATGCCTAGGTGGTAGCCTAGACTTATAAAGGTCACCTAGGCTCAGGAAGATTTAAGAAGGCCCTACATAGGCTCAAAGAGGCCTACCTAGACTACTCAAGGATATCCAAGGAGGCCTACCTACGCTTAAGGAGGTTTGAAAAGGCCAACCTAAGCTTGGGGAGGTTCAAACATGCCTATGTATGTTTGGGGAGGTTCAAGGATGCATGTTTAGGCTTAGTAGAAGTTTCACGAGGTTTGCCTAATTTTAGTAAAAGGTTTGAAGAGACTTGCATTTTTATTTAAATTTTGAAATATTTAGAAAATTATTTAAATATTACATTCATGATTTATATTATGTACCTATTAGTCAACAATATCAATTAGCACCTCTGTCAAGTGTTTAGACAAAACATAAAATTCACATCAACTAGCTTTTAATCAAAATCAACATGACATAATGGAATGAACTAATTATTCATTCATATCTAGAATGACTAATTATGTGCTACATTATGTTGCTTTAAAAATTTGGTCTTTTTCAATTGTATAGTTAGCTTGTCTAAGTGTCCATTTGAACTAAAATCCAATCATAAAAAATGGTGTAAAAAACATGATGTGTAATAATGTAAATAGGTTCTAAAAAGGTTAGTTGGTAAGTGGTAATCTAGCCTAGCCTAACTATGTATTCTAGCACCTTATGCATGCACACAAATTATAAGTATTAAACATTAAGCCCTTGACCTCCCCAATGATAAACCAAGTCTTTAATCAATGAACCACACGTTCAAAAAGTAACAATTTTTGTCATGTTTTTATTTCAAATGTTTAAATTTCACATGAAATGATGTGCGCTATTCATGTAGGTAAGTAGAATGGTTAGGTAATTAGTAGGTAGGTAAGCTGGAGGCATGAATCATATAGGTAGGTTATAAGTTGTAGGAAATAATTAATATGTAGGTAGTTAAGTGGGTGGGTGGGTAGGTAGGTCTAATGGGTGTTTGCACACTATGGTGATCTTATATGGATGTCACAATGGCAGTTTTTCCTATATTTCTTAAATACAAGAAAATAAAAATCATTGAATAATAAAAAAGGGATTCAACTATCTAAAGCTATCTTCCAAGAATGAAAAAATCAAATCAAAATTGTGGATAGCTAATAAGTAATTGACTTTTGAATTTTGCCCACACATTTTGTCACACTTGTAAAACTTATAAATGTGGACTTTTATCTTACAATGTGTTAATCTTATATGTTTGAAACTTTGGGATATTGGATTAATTATGTTTAAGGAACTAAAGTTTCATTGAATGAATGGAATGTGATTTTAATAAATTATTATGTTAAAAACTTTTCAAAATCCCAAAAATTGTAATTATTTAAAAAGCCTTTTAAGTATTTTAAAAAATTATTTTAAAAAAAATTATGATATGTTTCATATGTCTTATAACATCACAACTTTGAATTGGAAATGGAAAAAAATGTTATTTTCAATATCATCTAAATATTCATATTTTATGCCAGTTTTCAATTACACTAAAAAAAAACTTTGAAAAAAAATTTTAATTTGCTGAAATTGAAACACCCTAATGTGTTTTCACTTTAGTTTACATATCTAGCTTATTTAGTAGGTAACCTAACTTATTAACTAACATACAATGTCCCATTTAACTAAAAAACCACTAGTTATCTTGACCAAGGATGTCAGTTTTAAATATCCAACTTGATTAGAACCCATTGGCCATTTTTTTGTCGAACTTGATTGGATGTCTATTTTAACAAATAGTTAAATAGGTCACTTAACTCAAATTGATTAGTAAAAAATAACCCTATCATGTAAGCCTTGGGCTTCTAATCAAAATTTACAGTTCACTAGTTAATAAAAAAAGATTAATTAATCAATGTGGATAATTTAAAATACCATAAATTTTAGTAGTGACATGAATTTTACCAAATATGGTAAGCAAGTTGATTCTAGATAGTTGATTTTAGACAACATGACCATACAAAAAAAAAATCATTAACAACCAAAAAGCTTGACATTAAAAAAAAAACACTAATATTTTCAAAAGCAAAGGTAACCTTGTGAAGACCAATTTCAAAAAGGATTCAATAGTACTTATGATAAAAAGACATTTCAATATACATGTTAGAAATGGAACATCACATAACCCTAAAAATGCTTGTGTGCTTTTGAAGCATATTAAATATTTTTATGGAGGCTAACCTACATTTGCTTCAACCTTGTGACACTTTTTCTTTTTCTTTCAACTTCATGATGACAAATTGCCAAGCAAGAGAAAGGAGCTAAGTTGGAGGTCCAATGTTCATTTAGCTAGATTAGGTTCCTTGATCAAAATGTGAACACCAATGGAAGTTTAAAAGGTAGGAATAAGAAGAAAGTTATTTTGATAGAGTCTAGACAACTTTATAGAAATAAAAACCAACAACACAAACCAAAAGCCAAAAACTTACTTATAATAATAATAAAAAGCTTTGCAATGGGTAGAAAAAGAAATTTAAAAACCTCACTTGCACATCATTTATAAAATCACTTAACAACATCAACAATGTGGTGGCAACATTAAAAAAACAATCAAATTGATAATAGAAGTAAGAGCAATGGCAATAAGATTGATGATGACAATGGGAAAAATAGGGGCAACAACAAATACAAACAAAGAAAAAAACATCTAATGTGCAGAGTTGGTTCAAAGCAATGATTTGTTGCAACCCTAGCATATGAATTTCACCAATTTTGACTCATTTTGCTATTTTGGTTATTAATATTAGGATCACCTTCAATTTTGAGAAGGAATGGCGCACATTGATAAGGAAAAAAGATATTTGAAAAAAACAAATTGTCTACCCCCAAAGCTTTGAATATTTGTATCATTTTAAAAACTTTGTGAATAATTAAACCTATTGAAAAATGAACTGAAAATCCAAATTATTGTGTTGCCCTTATTATTTTTCAAAAATAGAAAAATTACAACTTTAAGTAATCCCATACACAATAGTGGGTTTTTTCCTAAAAAAAAAGATCACCTAAAAGAGCTAGAAAACTTCTTTTTTTTGAAAAGGGTGTCATCACATTTATATTTACTAGCTACAATTTTTTAAGAGTTCCTTGAAATAATGTTGTCAATTAGATTGAAATGTACTTACAAATGCTCGCCACCCTAACTCCATCAAGAAATTGAAAAAAGAAGAAGCAAGGGTACCAAAGTTAGGAAAAGAAACAAAGAAAAAAAAGAATTGATCCAAGCACTTGAAGGAGTTTAAAGATCAATCACTTGAAACTCTTGAAACTCCCCTCCATAACTTCCCCCCTCCCCAACTCATCACTAGAGTGAGTCAGTGGGTCTTGTTGTGAATACAAATGCAAGTCATAAGCATTTAGTCTTCATGTTCAATCCACTTACATGTATAATTCTTCTCCAAGCCCATTGATGTCTTTCTCACGTGATCCAACACAAGAAAAAAGAAAAAAAGTAAAAGGTGTGGGAAGAAGAAGATCCCAAGTGGTGGGTGCATTTCCAAAATGAGGAGGAGTTGAAGACAAACTTGGCGCTTTGCTAGCAGAGAGCAGAGAGGGGAGAGAGTCTAGCTAGGCCTGCATTTTGAATGAGAATCTCCCACACCATTGGACTTCAACCCACCACCATGATGGTGGATGGGTGAGTGAGGCAGATGTTATCATGAACCCTAAACATAATAACATGTAGATCACACAAGTGTAGAAAACAAGAGGGTTGTTAGATCTTCTTGTGTACCAACTTCTTACTAGTTTTGTTGTTTTGGGTGGTGGGTTATTTAGAGAAACTGCATCAAAGACTTCAACCTGTAATCTTGTACAGCTGATGATCATCATCACATCACAGCTCTCAACAATCTAATAATACACAGACAGTTCTGATATACAATCATGCTTCTCAAATTTTTCTTTTTGAAAAAAGTCAAATAACCACCAAGGAAAGTTATTGTCAGTGGTTTGTTTCTTTGCCTGTTCTTTCATGAAACCCAGGCCTGCAACTCTTTGAGGTTTTTTTGTTTTTTTTTTTTTTTTTTATTTATTTGGAATGGTAGTTTTTTTTTTTTTTTTTTTTTTTAAAAATTCATTCAACACGCGATTTTAAAAAAAATATTAACAATTTTGTTTTTATTACCATCTTCTTAAAAATTT
>Ga0116227_10009154_pt1 | contig 18151 bp, 15 predicted proteins | sample S1TSphgellanicum_FD_89693 | JGI IMG/M metagenome (GOLD analysis project Ga0116227, IMG submission 89693) | Host-associated microbial communities from peat moss isolated from Minnesota, USA - S1T2_Fb - Sphagnum magellanicum MG | ecosystem: Host-associated > Plants > Peat moss > Unclassified... | reverse complement strand
CCTCCTCAAAGCGTCAGAAAGTGAATCCACATTGCGGGATCCCAACTTAAGCATAGTGCAGGGAGTTGAATCTGAGACATGCAGGAAGACTGGAAACAGGATCATCCCTGAAAGAGAAACACTTGATTGCTCTATGTGTTACAGAAGGAAAACCCCACACACACCAGTCTTTGAAATTCAGGACAACATTTACAAGTTTCCATATCTCTGTCTTTTTGGAAAGCATTTACAAAATGAGGGGAGGTGAGAACAAACAATTTAGATCAGAGGAAGGAGAAACCTCTACAGCCTAGAAGATGCCTGTTTCAAAGGTAAAAGCAATGCAAGAGTGTAAAGACCGAAGGAAAAAACGCACACACACACACACACACACATATACATACCAGCACAAGATTTAATGGTATGGATCTTCAGAAGCAACACGACGATGCTCATCAAGTGCGTCATATCTCCAGCTAACCTGAAGATATTCATCTTGCCTGACACCCCCCACTTTAGCAAGATTCAAAGAAAAAAGAGATCTGGTTTTCTACAGCTGATGTCCAAGTCGATCTGCCTTCTTCTTCTGCTACCACTACCACCGCCCTTTCCCTGTTTCTACTCCTTCGGAATTCTTGTGCTGCCAAAAATGCACAGCACCAAATCAACTCCCTAAACTCATCCAATTCGTTCCCTGTTTCTCTCTATGGCTATCTCTCTCTCTACTCCGCCTGCGATCGCTTTCCTCAACTCTTGAAAAGACCAAAGCTCCAAACCCTAAAAAGCTTCAAAAGCCAATTTGGACAAAACAGAGGAGAAGAAGGGAACAGGAAGGGTTTTGAGTATTGTTTTTTGTCCCATAAGTTTTGGCCAATTTTTTTTTTTTGTTTTCTTTTTTTTTGGGGGGGAGGGAAGAGGGGAAATAATTTTAATTAAATTTCTGGCATATAAGGGATATAGTCTTAATTATTTGTGGCATATTAGGGGTAAATTTTAATTATTTGTGGCATTTTTTTTTTAGGTTGGCTTCTAAGTAAACTTAATGTGAAGGGAGTTAAGTTTGGTGAGGAAAATAATTGATTGAGATTCTTGTACACTTCAATTATTGAGGTTTTGCTCATTCACCATATTCATGGTACTCACTCCATGGCACATGTCATATGGGCTCTCTAGAGAGAGAGAGAGAGAGAAAGAGAAGGTTGGGTTTGGCCAATTCACACTCTTTAACTTGAGTTGGGTGAAGGTTGGTTTTGTGCCAATTCCGAATCTTAACTTGAGTGGTAAAAATCTTTCATAGTTCATCCAATCTTAACTTGAGTTGTAAAAATCTTTCATAGTTCATCCAATCTTAACTTGAGTTGTAAAAAATCTTTCATAGTTCATCCAATCTTAACTTGAGTTGTAAAAATCTTTCATAGTTCATCCAATCGTAACTTGAGTTGTAAAAATCTTTCATAGTTCATCCAATCTTAACTTGAGTTGTAAAAATCTTTCATAGTTCATCCAACGCCTACCTAGTAAAAGATTTTTGAAAGATATTATTATTATGCACGGGTTTATTTATCACTCATATTGTTTTAGTTCATACATTTTCAATAAAATTTCATTTATAATGGATGAAATTGAACATGATGAAATTGATTTTCCTTTTTTTAAAACTTGAAATAACACAGGTTTCCCCCATTGATGACCAATACATGCACATTCAAACTCATTATTTTCAACTAATTCATGTTAATATGAAATGCAAGTAACCCTTTTTATTGGTTTTTTGTTGTGAAATAACCTTCACATTCATATTTTCACAAGGCATTTTTTAATGCATTTGAAGTCAAAATGATGCACATATGAATCATGAATTAACATGAACTCACAAAACTCATAAGATTCACTAGAGTTCAAACTTGAGAATAAATCATCATTTTATATATATATATATATATATATATATAGTAATTTCTTATGGAGGTTACATTTGAAATGATCATTTTCTTTTAAGACTCCCAAATGAAAGTCTTGAACCTACCAAGTTGTGAGTCTCATAACTTGAAGGTTCATAACTTTTTTCATTTCCTATTCAAATTTTAAAAAACTATCAAGAAAAAAACATATATTTTTTCAAAAGTTTTTCCAAGTTTTTCAATCAAAAGTTATTTGACTTTTTAAATTGCCATTCGAGAACATAATAATCACTTTGGTAGCTTCACTCGTGACCATTTAGATGGCCATAACTTATGGTATAAATCATTGTTTTGAAAATGTAACCCCAATTATTATTGTAATTCTCTTCAAGAAAGTGTTCATTTAGATGGCCATAACTTATGCTATAAGTCCTTGTTTTGGAAATGTAACCCCAATTATTGTAATTTTCTTCAAGAAATTTTCAACAATTTTAAAAAAAAACACAATTTGGATAAGGTTCTCCAAAACTTTGATAGAAAGATTCAAGGCGCCCCAAACTATTTTGATGTATATTTGGATGTAAATCACCATTAATTATAAACTTTAATTACTTTTTTTGCACATAAAAACATACAATGTCCATAAGGAACAATCTTTTCCATCAAGACTTTTAGTTTGTTTTGAAGTTGTGAAGTTCAAATAATATGATATTAAAATATTCATTAGTACATTATGCTATGATAATATTGATTATTATGATAGTTTTAGGTTGTATAATGTTCTTCCATATTTGGGCTCAATGTTATTTTTATCATTATACAAAAATAAATTTAATTTTCAAATTAATTTTTAAAAATGGCACACTATTATCAAATAAGGGTTTTTTTTTAATTTATAAAATTATTCATGTACATTTACACAATTATGAATAAATTTCATATTCATAAATTCTATAACTTATCTTTTTTTTTTAGGCCCAATTCACTTATACCCCTTTTCCTAAACACCATTATTACTATAAAGAAGGGCCCAAGTATCCAATTATTATTCAAGTTGTTGTAAAGTCCCAAGGGGACACTAGTAAAAATCAAATAAAAATATGTGAGTAAAAATATATGGTGCAATATATTGGTTGTTGGATTAAAATTATAAGCTAATTACTTTTTAAATAGGGTACATTTTATTCAAATAATCAATTTATGTATAATATAAGGTATGTAATAATCTGAAATAATGGATTCTAATTAACATATGGTGGCTTTAATATGTATATATTAGAAAAATAAGCTGGACAATTATCTAATACCCCTAAAAATGGTTGTTTGACACAAGTAGATCCCAAACTTTACACTAGTTAAGTGTCCCCCCTTGGGTGTAAAGTGCAACAATTCTTGATATTTTTGTGGGCTTCTAAGTAGTGTGAATGATTCTAAAATGTTATGTAAGTTTGGTTTGAATACGCATGTTCAATTTTGAGGTTTGTTTGATGTTAGTAAAAGAATCTAGATGGAACCCATGAATTGTTGAGCATTAAAGTTATCCTTGTTATAATTGGATCATGACATCCTTAAAGAAAGGCAACATGTCAATTTAGATTGTTTTATAATAAAAAAAAGATCAAAAATTTGATTTATAGTTTTAAACTATTTTGAAATTTTTGGAAATGATTCTTTGAAAGTTATAAAAGTCAAATTTGCATGTTACCTTTTTAACATATTTACACATGTTGATCCTTGTACAATTTACTCAAGTCCAAGGATGAAGCAAAACATTTAACAATTGTTTTGCATAGGCAATCAAATTGAAGGAAGCCCATAGGAAGAATAATCAATGCACATACCAATTACTACAACATAAAATCTAAGCAATTACTTACACATCAAAGGCCATGAGAGGGTTTAGAGATCATCTTTTGAAGGGGTGAACTCAAAATGTAGACCTAGAGATAAAAACATCATATCATTTGGTAAAAATTGAAATTTATACATCTTTTTTTTTTCTTATTGTTGTATTTTGAATTGAGTGGAATCTTCAATGTTTGCACATCTTTCAAAATTTGATGTTTCAATGTAATTATGTTTCATGTAGTGTACTAAATTTATGTTTCTTATTAGGCTCATGAAATAGTTGCCACATATTTAGTAGCCTATATTGGAACATTGCTAATGTTGTTGTTCTCAAGTAAACATCATAGTCATTAGTCAAATCAAATTGTTGAGAATTCGAACCATGTCCAATAAGATGTGATTGATGGCTTGATCTCTTGTCTTGAAGTACTCCATTTGGTTTTGAAATATAATATCATGGGTTTGAACTCATTCATCCTCCAACACCAAATACAGCATTGATACAATCAATGGATGCTACAACAAAAACATGTTTTTCCCACCCTAAGCATTGTAATTATGATGATTATAAAGTTAATGTTATTTGATTGAAATGATTAATTATGTATTGTTTCACTAATTAAAAAGTCAAGTATGTTTAAAACAATTAAATTCAAAGTTTATTTTAATCATATTACACATTATTGGTTACATGTGGACAATGTGGAACCTACACATAATCATGGTGCCATGATTGAATACATGAATCAAACAGGGATATGGATAGCAATGTGTCACCATGCATGACATAAAACACATGGTAGTTTTGTGGAGTCTATAGTTATACAAGGTTTAATCTTATTAATCAAACTATGATGTGGACAACATGTCAACAAGCACAACCTAAAAGATGCAAGTTTTTCTGATCAATATTTAGAGTCTAGATTAAATTTAATTCCAAAAATTAGAAATATTTTTCACTAATTACGAAACTAAAATATTGTGAATTGTATAATCAATTTATATCTATGTATTTCACATGTGAACTTAAATATTATTTTTAAATTCATGGATGAAATTTAAAATATGAAAATCAATGTAATTTTTTAACATTTTCAAAAAAATAATTATTGAATGAAATAAATTTGAAAACATGTGTAATTTCAAAAATTATATCTGAATTTTATTTACAATTTATATTTTTGAAATAAAATGAAATAAATTGTTAATTTCTTACATTACATATTTCAAGACAATACATAATTCAATGGAATTCTAAAACAAAAAGTGGATTAAATTGAATATGAAATGAAAGACATGTTCAACCATGTTTTAAAAAGGAAATTTTTACCAAAATACTTATGGTAAATGTATTACCTTTAAATGTGTCATAAATGAAAATTCCAAGAGCTTTTAGGAGTCCATTAAGTAGTAAAAGGATTGGCCATAATTTCCTGGACGTAGAAAAAGACATATAATGTTAATGCTTGAAGTTTGCACTTCTAACATTTTTTGTGCAAGTTTTGTTTGGAAGTGGTAGATTAGCAGTATGGCATTGAAAGGAATTTTTGTTTCAAAAATCAAAGATCAATATTGGGAATATCAACTTGTGCACATTATAGTTACAACGTGCAACTAATAATTTCTTAATGCCGTCAATGGTCTACCATTTTATTTGGGTTTTATAATTTTGGAAAGTTGATGAGGTATGTCACATGAATATTGTCCAATTTGCAATTTTGTATGTTATGTGAAATTTGGACTTTAACTAACATTTTGTGTGTTTATTTAAGCAAGTGGCTTCTATTGTAAAGGGCAAGGTCTTTTAAACTAGGGTTCAATTCCTCGAGAAGTCATCTATTTCATTTTTCTATCATGATTCATCATTGTTTAGTGCAAGTTTGTATGTGATTTTGATGTGTTGTAACTTGTTAGTGTTTAGGTAGTAGAATCCCAATTCAAGATTCACAAATTGCCAATAAAGTTGACATTTCATAAATATTATTGCCAACATACCCACGATGAACTTATTGAAATAACCAATAAAAGTTAAACATTTAAAAAATTAATCACCAAACCTTTAGATGTTAGTTTGTTGGAAGTAGTGACAACCATTCTTGTGGTTTTGAAAAGGTGCCATTAGTTTTGACACCTACATACATGCACTAGCCATTTTGCTTCCACAACTAGGTGAAGTAGTGGCCATGTCATCCAACAATTTTCAACCCAAAAAAACACATTGATTATCATCTTTTACTTTGGATTTTAACAACATAATACATAATGAAGGGCTTCATGTAAAAATAAAATAAAATATTAACAATGCATTCATTTTGAAGGCATAAAACCTCCAAATCTAAGTAGGGTAGTTGCAAACTAGAGTGTTCACAAGATCATTTAACATGCCAATTTTTTTGCACCTCTGTGGGTTCAAATGTATGGTGCATGTATTTGTTATAATAATTATTTTAAAGGGACTTAATTTAACGATTCTAACTACATTTACTTGTGAAAGAAAGAAAAAACAAATCAAAACAATATAAACATTTCAAATGAAGGACTTTTTAATTTGACCCCTAAAATGTAACAATACATAAAGGGTGTCCATATGGACTCACAATTTCCAATTTTTGCATTGATAGAGTCATTTATTAGTGTCTGCACCTCATAAATGTCATGAGAAATTCAAAATAAAGGTTTCCAAACCATTTTCAAGATGACATGAAAGTATAAGGATTTTATAAAAAAATTAATGAAATAGTTCTATGAAGTCATTTTGGGCATGATTTTTGTGGAATTTATATTTCTTTTTCACGAACCTTCAATTTAGGATGTTTAAAAGGTGCCCATGTAATTACTTTTAGGATAAACTGATTATAAGATGGTGTTACATTTTGGTCACAATCAAAATACATTGCAAAAATTTACTATTAAGGACTCTACATGTGCCTTTTTTGGTCCACCTTAGAATGCTTTAACCCAGTAGTGGTTATGCCAAAGGTGGTTCCTAAAAGAGAGAATGCACCAATAACATTTTCTCAAACTTGGCACAATAGTTCTACTAACTACATAGGAATTGAAGAACTAGATGTTTCCTTAATCAATTATGTGAAATTTACAACTAATGTAGGGAGGAGATGCCAACAAATGGTCTCATGTCTATTCCCCAAAACATCATGGGCAAGTCAAATGTTATAAAAATGCATGTCTAGGAATAATTGTGCATTAGGTTGCTTAAGATCTTATCATGCAATAATGCACACCATGTAGCCATGCTTATATATACAGTGGCAACCCACATAAAACTAAGAACATGCACTATGGAATAATGGCCATCAAATCTAAATGCACATCTCTTTGACAATGAAGAAAATCACTATGTTGTGAAAAATATCCATTGGTTGTCTATTGAATGTAAAACAACTATTAGTATTGTTACAATCAACATCATCAATAATGTCTCCAATAATAACATGAGCCTAGGTATTTAGGTCCCTAATCCTTCGCATCATTACCCCAATTTTAATGAACTACCTTAAACACGTTCCAAGAAAATTGTACATTTGCACAATCCTTAATATAATGTGAAGGTGATTTGACCAACCCATTTTTGCATAACGAACATTCTTTAAATTAATCCATGTTGGCAAGTCATGAGCATGTTGGCAATCCTCCATTCAAGATCAATCACAACATGATTCTTACATTTTTTGCATGAGAGTTGTGTTAGAGACAATTGATGATGTGTTCCAAATGATCTTTAAAAAAAAAATTACAAGTAATTCCTTCATCCAAGTAGAAGGTTTTTTATTGAAATTTCTCATGGCTACTTGATATCCCCTTTTGGGAAATTAGCCAAAAAAGGTAACAAACCCCCAACTAAATTCATCTTCCCAATCCCAACAACTTTAGAAAAAAGTGTGTGTAAAACCTTTTTTTTTTTTTTGCCCATGTAGTAGATACCATCTCAAATTAGTCTTATCCATCAACTTTGTCAAGGTTTGCAATGTGTTCTTTCTTAGCATTGGCAAGGGCCAAAATTTCTCCATGCTTCCAATTAGGTTGGTGTAGGCCCTTGGCTTGTAATCAACATTGGAATTTGAATTTTGGTTCATAGAAACCTTCTTACCCTTACTTTTCTTTGCTATTGAACATGTTCTTTCATTAGTGGCGGATGAGGTTGCACGTGAAGTTGTTTGGAAGACACGATATGATTTTATTTTCTTTAATTTTCAAAAGAGGAATATTGTGTTTGCTTTTAATGTCATGTATGTAATTTGTAACTTTTAATTATCTTGTTCATTTTACAGGCTCAATTTGAACAATATTTGAAACAATGACAATTTTAAGGACTTGAAAAATACTTTCAAAGACTTGTTGTTTTCAAGGTTTTCAAATGTGATTGTGGATTGAAATGGGTTTTTGATGAGGAAAAATAATATTCGAATCAAGATTGTTGAAACCCATGTGATACACTAGATTTATATATGTTGCCACATTAGTGTCAAATTTAACACATCCTTTTGTCAAGTCAACAATTGACTTTGACCCAACATTCCCATAGTTTTATTTTCACCTTGCAAATAAATTATTATTACTATTTATTATTTATTTATTTATTTTATTAGGTTATTTGAATAAGATTATCAATTTGTATTGAAATCACAAATTTACATGCATTCAAATTATAACAAATATAATTAATCCTAAAAGGTATTTTTCATGCAAATATTGATTGCTACAATTTGAAATTTACACATATTTTTACAAATATCAAAGGATAATCACAAAAATTCCATATTCAATTTCCTATTATAGAATTTGAAATTATGCAATAGCTTTTAAAAATGTATCAAGTAAAGGATTGTCCAAAAACAAAAAGTAGGAAAACAAGTAGTTTCAAGTTTGCTTCAAAAAAAGTTTTGCAAATCTAGTAATTAATTAATTTCCTAGATAACTAACTATTACATCCAATTAGTATATTGCCCTTGTAACCAATTACTCCTTGTAACATGGACTACATTTCAATTGCCATAAGGGACCAAGACCTAGTCCATTTTATCCAAAAATAATAGTTCAAAATCTTCAAGATGGTGATTGAAATTTAGTTACCACATTTAGATGGTTTAATTTTTTTTTTTTGACTAGATTAAATTTCAATCATCATATGGATTGGGGCCTTGGTTCATCATGCTAATAAGGATTACGGTTTAATCCATGATTCATTTAATTTGAATAATTAAAAAAATGAAAATTCGGTCTCAATCATTACATTTGGAAGGTTCAAATTTTTAACATTAAAAGAAAACACATCAAGATGGAACTCCATTCACCATAAGGTTCAGGACCAAATCCAACCTATATATGTATGATTGCCAACTTGCCATCTTGACCATTTGAATCTTTTCAAAACTTATTTCATTTTATTTTTAAAAATTAAACTTTGATTGCCATAGGACATTCACCTTGTCCACTTAGTTGTGTAAAAAATAATTTAACCATCTAGATGAAGCAATTGAAATTCATATCAATAGTCTAAGTTTTGTTTTATTCTTGTTTTGTTTTCGAGACTAAATTTCAATTGCCATATGCAATTGGGATTAAGTCCATGTAGTCATAGCCAAAATTTTGTGATGGTTGCATTTTGGTTGCCATTGGAATAATTATTTATACCCTTGCAAAAAAGAGATTTCTTTTACTTAGATTGATCCTAAATCGGCATGATGTCAAGCTATGTTGATGTTAAAACTAATGTGAATTATTGCTATAATCTCAATTCAAGTTCAAATGTGCTTGTACATTTTTCGTTGTTGTGTTTGAAGTACTTGTTCCAAAGATATCCATGTTTTCTTAATGAAGACATAGTTGTTTCTATTGCAATTTTGTAGAATCTTCTATGGTCTTGAGCATGTGCAATCTCTACTCTATTACTTGAGCCATCTTTGATTTCTTGAAAGTTTTATTACATGAACAATCTTTGATTTCTTGAATGTAGTGATAATATGGGCAACATGGAATGGAGAGGAGGTAGCGGAGGTTGAACAAAGAGGGGAACAAGCTAGACCTCTAGTGTTACACATCATTGAATCAAAGCACCCTTTTGGGGGTTGCTATATAACACAAGTTATTTAATGGAAATTTTCAAAGTTTGGGTACCATTACTTGATTATCAAGCTAACATTGTTAACTATGTAAGATTACACGTTAGATTTAATGTTGCATAACCTTGTACCTCTAAATGTTACATTAAAAGAATCATTGAGTTGCCACCTATTTGCATTGAAGTGTGATTACAACATAAAAGGTGGAACATTGTTCAAAAATGTTAAATCTTTGAAGAATGTTTGTAGATTTGAACGAATAATCTCATAATTGTTGATTTGAGACAAACTTCAACATCTAGGAGTAACGTGAAACTTTATGTTAGGGCTCATTGTGGAAGGTGAAAAGAGCATGTGAACTCCTTCACCTCAACCACATTAAAGGATTGGTTGCTCAATTGGAAGGATTTGTACAACTAGTCATATCATGAAGGAATTTCCCATCACAAAAGTAGGACAATGGCCTTAGTTTTCAAGCTTTTCAAGTTGGGTTCCATAATTCACCCAAAAAACATCTTTGACTCCCTAGAGTTACTAGACATTTCCATCATCCAAGTTTAGGTTTGATGATGGTTGTGGGAAATTTAGATGATAATCCCTAGTCTCCATTATGCTAAATCTGAAAGCTTGCCTCTTAATGAACATGTTCATGTTGTAAGAGGCAAATGAAATGAAGCTGTTGCTTGGGAAATTAATTGTCAAAGGTTCTCCACCCTTTCCATGCAAAACCCTATACACAAAGGCTTTGCATCAAGCATTCATGGGATTGGAGCAACATGAACATGATTTCAGCTTTACAAAATAAGACATCCATTTCAACAAGTTTGTTTGCTTCTTAGATGCTTTCAAAGGTGTTTTGATTTAACTTGGGTCATATTGACAATGGGAATACCCTAACCCTAAGGCTTTACCTTTAATCCTTACCTTCATTTGATCCTCTCAACACTCCCGGGACTCCCACACAAAACCCTTCAACGCTCCAGGAACTGCAGAGGAAGCTCTTATATCTAAGATGAAGATGAAGTGTTAAACTGGGTATCTAAAATACAAAATTTTTGAAGTTATAAACCAACTCAGTCAGAAATGATGCACTAAAAAAAAGAGTGAGCAAGATCACACAAGTTTTACAAAAAGAACTGGGAGATAAAAAAGAGTAAAGCACAAGAAGAGTATTGCCGCATGGAATGTGGTTAAGAGACAGAGTTTCTCTATATACTTCTTCACAGGTACTAAGAAAAGGCTTTTACTACTAAGAAAATTGATGAGAAGTGAGAGGTTTGCGCTAAGTTTGTTCAGCAGTGTCAGTGATGGGTAGGTCTAGTGTACAAGAAAGCTTTATGTCACAAGCAGAAGTGAAGTGGGTGATCATTTTTCGACTCAACTATTTACATATTTTGTCCTTTGTGATGATAGCACAGCCTCAAAAGACAACTCAGGATTTGCAGACTCAGAGTTGGTGGCATGACACAATTGTTTCTCCTCAGCTTTGCTGCTCAGTAAGCCATGTTGTAGAGCTTGAAGCTTGGGTTGTCAGGTCCCTCCAGAATGACCAAGTTGTTGTCTCTGTGCGTATATATAGAGTTTTCCTTTGCCATGGTCTGGATCTCCCTTGTCATGGATTGGAACTTGAGCCCTGTACAACCCACCAGATTGATCACCTTTAGGCAAGGTAGATTTGCAAGTTCAAGTGGCAGCCGATTGAGCCTGGTGCAGCAATTCAGAGAAAGGCGCTCTAAGGAGCGAAGGTTGCCAATCTCTGATGGCAGGTGTGCCAGAAGCTTGCAGTAGTCCAAATACAGGGCCTGGAGTGTATATAGCTCAAAGATCTCGATAGGAAGCCGGGCCAATGATGTGCATGAGTTTAAGGAAAGCTTCTTTAATGAGCTCAATCTCCCAATTTCACGAGGGAGTTCTGTGAGACCTGTGCATGAACCCAGGTTCAGCTGGAGCAAGCATCCCAGCTGACCAATCTCTTTTGGCAGCTTCTCGAGTCTGACACATCCCAAGAGTGACAGATCCTCCAACATCCGAAGTTGCCCAATCTCTGGTGCCAATGTTGCAATCCCGCATTGTCCAAGGTTGAGGTAGGTCAATTTGTGCAAAGACCCAATTTCAGGAGGCAGCCATAGCAGACTTTTGCATCGAGTTAGGTTCAGCTTATTCAAAGCCACAAGGAGACCCACCTCCGAGGGCAGGGTGGTGAGATTTGCGCAGCCTGAGAGGTCCAGTTCTTGAAGGTTAGTGAGCTGCCCAATGGACCTGGGTAGCTGTCGTATGTTCATGCAATTCTCCAAGCGGAATCGCCGCAGCATCTTCAAGTTGCCAAATGCATGTGTCAAGTCCTGGAGCTTGTTGCAACTAATGAGGTGGAGCTCCATTAGAGTTGTTAGCAGGAGTACTGTCACTGGTATCTCATCAATGTTATTACACCCGATCACAGTCAGGTCCTTGAGATGTGGAGGTAACTGCATCCAGACCCCAAAACCCCCCCACCCCCCATGCACCCAATTATTTTCCTCCTTGGGGTTAGTGACCAACTGCACCAAGCATCTCATTTGCAGCCAAAAAGCTTGATAAAGTTTGAAAGCATTTAGAAGGGCAAACACACACCTTCATAGCAACATCAATTTCATTTGCTCGCAGAATCAACGTCTCCAGCTTCCGGAGTCTGCCCATCTGAAAAGGTACTCGCACATCACGTGCAACAAGGCTTTTCCCCCAGTAAAAGAACTGGAGCTGGCTGAGAACCTTGGTGCAGTAGCCTTTAATGAGAGTGTCATGGAGAATAAGTATTCGCAGTCCAAGCATTCTCTCCAGCATACTCCCTTGCAAAGCTTCTTTGCAGCTTATCAGAGATAAGCCTTGGATCTGGCTTGGTTCCTACATCAGAAAGAGCACACTTCACAACAAAAAGATGGACCACACGATGATGATGCAGCAGCTGAAGGACAGCCATCATAATCCTGGACTTGCTAAACAAATCCTGAGCTGGAACCAGAAATCTCCAGTCCTCATGGAGTTGACACTTGCAACAGATGATACAGATTACGAATTTCGGGAAGCAGCAGAACTTTCGACATATTTAGCATGAAGGAGCTTACACTATGTCTGTGGTGGATCAGGGCTGAAGAACGGGTGGCAGGCTCTTACCATACCAGGGCCGTCCATCAATATTCGATCAGGCAAGTGGGTCTGATCCTCAGACAACACACGGTTACCCTGAGTGTGTTTACAGGCTAGGGCGTACAACAAATCATGCATCGCCACCATCTCTGTCTTCCATGGGAGCTCAGAGTAGCAAGTCAGCTTGGCAATCCTTGGGATGCTCTCTACATCTGTCAGTTTGGCATGCACAAGCCCTTGGTCAACTAAAGCATCCAATTGTGGTTTACCAACAATCCGCTGCACAGTTCGCCAGTCCCAGCCATGGAAGAATGCTGCCAAATCCTGAAACGCTTCCTTTTCAGCTGGACCAAGCTTCTCATAAATCACCTGTGTGTCAAATTAGCAAAACAACAAAACTTAGTTAAGCTTTTGCAGTACTCGAATCGGTGCTCCAAACAAAATGAGGAGCAATATCTAGAGACCTCAACAAGCTGGTCAAGGAGCTATTGCACCAGGTCAAGAGTCTGTTTTTTTTTTCTCCCTGGACTTTCAGTACTTACCATAAGCTTTGAAAACATCTGGTCTTCGGGTGTTTCTGCTGCCTCGGTGACAAGCTTCATACGCTTGGCAACTGCCATCCAATTCTCCTCATTGCGGTTGAAAGGATTCGAGAAGTACAAACCCACAATCTTCAGTGCCAGAGGAAGCCCGTCACAGAGTGGCAAGAACTGAGTGGCCAGGTTTTCATACCTGGAGAGATTCATGCCATTTGCAGAACTGAGAGAGGTTAGAGGCCGTGAAGCAGCATGAGAGAGGAAAAGAGCCTTAGCATGTGCATATGCCAAGCGTGGCAGTTTGAATGGCAGGTAGCGATACGTAGGTGTAGCTGTACGACACAACTGGTCCATTTTGTTCACTGTTGCAAGTGAAGGACACGTGACAATTACACAGCTATTTGTCGGAAGGACTTTGCCCATACTATGGGGGAAAAGCTCTCCAACCATTCGGATATCAAACAGATTGTCAACTGCAATACGCACCGCCTTACATTGCTGTTTCATCTTTTGCAGCTGATATAGTATTGCCTTGCGCCCTTGGGCAGTACTGGAAAACTCCTTTTTCTCACCTCCAAGTTGAAGTAACAAAGAGGATTGCAAATTTCGGAGATCCTCACTCACTTCCACATAGGCAAACAGGCGCTTCTCTGCTTTCTCGATGTGGGCAACAATTTTGTTCAGAAATGTTGTCTTTCCAAGACCTGCTTGCCCATAGATACCGATGAACGAAACACCACAACTAGTACTACTCTTGTTCAAGAAATCGGTGATGTGGGTCATGTGTTGTTCAAGACCGACAGTCACAGTCAGCTGTTCTTGTCTTGGTGTCTTTGCATAAACTGGATCAGCTCCGGTGACAGGAATGCTTGAATCCAGGGTGCGATTGCCCAGAGCTGCAAGTGTTGCAAAGTTCAAATTCTCTTGTAAAGACTTGAGCTCACGTATACTGTTATCTATTTGTTGCTTCAGAGCACTATTTATCCTCGATCCAAAGCATGAGCATCTGCAAAAACCAAAAAAATTGGGATGCAGGAAACCAACACACTTTAAGTTCAGACCAAGCTGCCACTTCTTTCTTTCTTGCAAAACAGATTTTTAAATCATCTAATGTGAAGGAAAGCTCAACAAACATGCATGAGGAAGGAAAAAAAATCTGGGAAAACAACAACAACAACAACAAACACTCACCCATCAGATCTCTTTTCCAAATGTCGAACAACGGAGCAGCAATACAAGAGAGTGCTGGCTACAAGCTTGTAGATATGGCTGTCAGACTCCAGACACAATTTGAGCTCCTCCACTTGGTCCAGGACAAGATCCACATGCACCTTCATGCTGCTCATGTACTTGTTGTTTTCTGACCAAGAAGAAGAAGCAGAAGAAGCCGAACCTGAAGAAGATGACTTTGAAGAAGAAGAAGAAGAAGACAAAGAAGAAGAATTCTCATTGAGCTCTTCGCAGTGGCAGCTGAGATAGCTTCCGAGTGTACAAGCTAGTCCATACCAGCTGATATAGCCAGACTCCTTGAGGATGTCCCATTGCAATCCCTCCAACACTGACCCGGGATCCTTCACTGCTGATTCTGAGATCTGCACAGAAAGAAGAAGAAGAAGAAGAAGAACATGGTCCAGTCAAATGAATGCCCGCAGTTTGGCATCAATTCTAGTTGAAGAACAAGAACAAGAACAAGAGCATTGCAGGAGGAGAAGAAGAAGAAGAGATGTCCAGACAGAGAGAGAGGGATTTGGGTGTTGGAACAAAACAACAAAGCAGCAGCTGCAGCACCTTCTTGTAGAGCTGCTCCAAGCGTCCTCCGGAAGCTTGAAGAACATGTGCAATGTTTCCAAGTTGTTTGATGGGTGCTTGTGGTTCTGCTGCTGCTGCTGCTGCTTCTTCCACATCCAGTTTGTATCCAGTAGTTTCATAGGAGGTTGTTGTTCTTCTTCCTTTGATAATGTTGTTGTCCTGGGCTGCGCGTGGAGGAGTTCTCAAATAGCTGCTTCTTCGGTGAGGACTGGCAGCTGCTGCTGCTGCAGCAGCATTGTTGGAGGAAGAAGCAGCACTTCCTGGTGAGCTGAAGTCCAGCTGCTTCGACACTCCACCACCACCACCACCACCACCGCAGTAGCTCTTGGTGCTACTCGTGCTCATGCTCATGTTGTCACCCGCGTGACTGTAACAATAACGCCCTCCTCCTCCTCCTCCTCTTGAACTGGTTGTGGAGCTGCTCATGCCGCGGGGGCTGCTGAAATCGGCCGTGGAGGTGGTGGTGCAGCTGCTGGATTTGGTTTGCGCAGATCCTGAAGGACTTGTGACATCCAGCTTCATGTTGTTACAATACCCACCAGGCTTCCCTCCTCTTCTTGCTGCTGCAGTTTGGCTATCTGGCGATGGAAACATGAATCCGCCGCGAGTCCTCTTCTGCTGCTGCTGCAGCTGCTCGTCCTCGACATCTGCACCCACGTTGTTGTTGTTGTTGTTGTTGAGTAGTTGCAACTTCTTGCTGCTGCTCAGCAGCAGCTCGGGAGACTTGATTTGCTCCGACTGTCTTCCCATCTTCTCCCACGTTTTCTCGCCTGATCCAAACAAAAGCCGCTGCTGCTGTTGCTGCTGCAACAAAAGAATCGATGCCTAGCAGCTCTTTGAAGATAATTCCTTCATTGCAGATTCCAGCAAACTATGAGAAGATTTTTCTCCTAGTCTTCTTCCAAGAATGCTTCACCACTTTTACTGTAGCTCCCAGATTGATCTCCTGCCTGCTGCTAAAGCCTAATTCACAACAGTTGTTGTCTTCTGCAGCAACAGAGCAGCTCCATGCAATACATACAGACACATGCACGAGGAGCAAAATTCAGCACCTACTACGATCCTCCTAATCACCCACAAAGCTCCAGCTCCTGTGGAAGACATGATCAGCATAAGCAGCATTCAATTCTTCCAGACCACCACACAAACCAACTGCAACTGCGCACAGACTGCACTGCTCGTTCTCTCTCTCTCTCTCTCTTTGTGTCTCTCTTTCGTGTCCACAACAAGCATTACATTTTATTGTCCTCTTGCAAAGCTCTTCTTTTTCTTCCTGCAACTACTCTTCTCCTTCTTCTTCTTCCTGCAACTCCTCTTCTTCTTCTTCTTCTTCTTCTTCTTCTTCTTCCTGCAACTTCTCTTGTTGTTCTTCTTTTTCCAGCAACTACTCTTCTTCTTGTTCTTCTTCCTGCAACTACTCTTCTTGTTCTTCTTCTTCCTGCAACTACAAATCCTCTTCTTCTTGTTCTTCAGCTGCTACAATCAAAAAGGGATTCTTCAAAGCAAAGCAAAGCAAGCTAGCTACAAGTCCAACAAATGCCAAAGCAAGAGAGAAACAAAAAGACAAATTTCCTGTTACAAAATGTTTGCCACACAAATGCATGCATGGAAACACTAACTGCTGGCTGGCTGGCTGGCTGGCTGGATGGCTGGAGCTTGTGAATGCAAATTTTGTTTGTTTGTTTGTTTGTTTGTTTGTTATGGGTTGCCAATGCAATGCTGCTGCAAGCTACAGCAAGCTAGCTGTTTGTAAATGATGACTAAAATGGAGACTGACTACTAGCTACTCTGCTGATGCTCTCTTTGTAGTCTAGTGTAAGAACCCAACCAAAAAAAAAACAAAAAAAAAGCAGCAGCAGCAGCAGCAACACCAACAACAACAGAAGCAACAGCAGCAGCCACAGCCACAGCCACAGCAGCAGCAGCCACAGACACAAAGAGAGAGAAACAAAGAGAGAAAGACAGAAAGCTCTACTACACTACACTACCACTTCATAACATCCCCTTCTCTTCTCCTCTTCTTCTTCCTTTACTTACTTACTTACTTACTTACTTACTTAAGGTTTTCCAGGGGTTTTTTTTTCTTTTTTAAAAATAATTAAAAATAATAAAGTTAATTTTTTAAATTAAAAATTATTATTTAAAAATAAATTATTTTATTTATTTATTTATTTTATGGTGGGTTTTTAGATTCATTATAGAGTATAGTAGCTTAAGGGATTTTTATAGGCCCCTAGGTAATAAATAATAAATAATAGGTCTATTTACTTTTATATGAGGATTTTTTTTTTGTGGAAAAGATGATATATTATTTGGCTTCTGTTGAAACTTGAGATTAGTTTTTATAAAGTTATTATATTTATATATATATTATATTATATTATATTATATATATATATATATTTGAAGGATTTTGGTTTCTTTTAGAGGATTTTTATTTAAAATTTTTTTTTTTTTAAAGGTGAAGATTAGGTGTATTTTTGCATGGTGAAATATTTGAGTTTCCATGATTCTTCTTTTGCCTTAATAAGATACTTTTTAAAATGTAAAATGGCAAGGCCACACAAAGTGTGTAAACACACCACCACCACCACCACCACCACCTTGTCTTTCTTTCTTTCTTTCTTTCTTTCTTTCAATCTTTCTTGTTTGTGAAGTAGGAATGGGAATGGGGATCCATCCATCCATCCACCCACCCACAAGAGGAATGAGCCAAATTTGGCTATAGAGCTAATAAAAACTTTCCTGGCTTGTTCTGCTCATCATCTATAGGAACTACTCATTGTCTAAATATGACATCATTTGAGTCTTTTGGTTTTTTTTTTTTTTTTTTTTTAAATTTTAATTTTTTTTTTTTGGTTTATTATATTTTTTT
>Ga0116227_10009153_pt1 | contig 18153 bp, 15 predicted proteins | sample S1TSphgellanicum_FD_89693 | JGI IMG/M metagenome (GOLD analysis project Ga0116227, IMG submission 89693) | Host-associated microbial communities from peat moss isolated from Minnesota, USA - S1T2_Fb - Sphagnum magellanicum MG | ecosystem: Host-associated > Plants > Peat moss > Unclassified... | reverse complement strand
TCGGGACTGTCGCATGCGTCTTGTGTTTCATCTTCGACGGCCCCCCCCCCCCCCCCCCAGCCCCCTTTTTTGAGGTATGTTCAGTGTCAAGTGTTGGTCCGGTTTTGGTTTTGATAGGAACCATGGTGTCTGGGTTTAGGGTTAAATTTGGTTTTCATTGGAACCATGGGTCTTGGTTTAGGGTAAAATTTGGTTTCGATTGTAACCATGGAGTCTGGGTTTAGGGTTAAATTAATAAAAAAGAACTGGCCTAATTATTAAAATTTTCATAAAATATAATTACTACGAAACTAACTATTTGTGAGCTCATTTTTTGGGGGACTTCATGGAACATAATTTCCTATTTTTAAGGTTGAGAAGAGTTGGTATCAACTTGCTTCTAGGATACAAAGGAAAGCCCCATTACACCAATGAGCACAAGCTTGCTCAATGCTCAACCTACTAAGTTACACTTATTTACTAGAGAGATTGCAAGTATTAGGCTATTTTTTAGTCTCACAATTGTCATTATTTGTGTTACATTGGGACCCAAATGGTAATCTAGATAATAGAGTAAAAACACAATCAATAGAACCACCCAATGAGTGAACATTTTTTTAAACTGCATTTTTGTATGTTTGAAAAATCACAAGGGATACATAATAGTTTAGATTATCGTAATTTTTTTGGAATATTTTCTATTAATTGTAAAGTTTATATCTTCAAAGCTTGACACATATCAAAAATGTTTTTACATGTTCAAATCACTCAAACTTGGAGAGTGGACAGTCCTTATTTTTTTCAAATGTTTTTTTTCCTACCAAATGTGCACCATTCCTTCCGAAAATTGGAGAGGATTTTAACATTGATGATTATAAAAGAAAAAGGATTTGAATTCATGAAAATTGTTTATATAACCAATTTGAGTGACCCTAAAAATTATGAGTTTTGAAAATGTGGTTTTAGCAAAAGTTGTTCATATTTATGTGATAAAAGGCATGAATGCATAATATGTAATATAAAATCAATTTGTAATCAAAACACATTTATATCTAACATGAAGTGTTAAACTAAGTATCCAAAATACAAAATTATAAATTATAAATTAATGTAAAAATGACACATGTCATGTGCAATGTTTAGAAAATGACTTTTACCTTTGTGCCCTAGGTTTCTTTGACCATGTTTTCACTCAATAGATGTACTAAAAACCAAGATTTTACTAAAAGCTCTCCATTCAGACCCAAGGATCATTGAAAAACATAAAAACCCTATGATTGGACACCCATTAATTTAATGTGAAATGTATTTCTTTATATTTTTTGGATACCCCCTTTTGTTTGAGAGGTATAATTTTGCTACCAATTTATAAATGAGGTTAGTGCATTTAAAATTTCCTTGTTTATTGATAAATATGGTGTGACCTTCTAAAGGCTTCCTTATAATTTTGGAACATGTACACATTGTATGATTAAACATATATTAATTATATGTTCATATACCATATTTATAAATGTAGATTATCTTAAGACCATATTTTCAAATGCATTTTTATTTCATGTGCATAATCAATTTTATAAATAATTACTTGAGCTTCGTGCTAGGTAAAAGTACAATGCGTTGGACGAAAATGGATGTTACAATCATTATTTTTTTACAAGTAATGTAATGTAATCAAAGATTAATATAGGATAATTATATTGATTTTTTAATGGTTTGGACTCAAATAAGTGTGAAAATTTATATGCAAAATGTAATGCATATAACATTTTTGCAAATAAAAATAACTACATTGTTATTGTGTGTATTGGTTTTTTAGAGGAGAAAATTTTATTCATGAATGCCTTTAGTATAAAACTTTCAAATACATTGACATTAATTATTGAATTTTAACAAAGTGTGAGTATGGCCTGAATATGACAATTTAAATATATGAAAAAAATTACATGGTATTTAACTAGTATTTAAATTTGTCAAAATATCAACATAGACCTAAAAATCAAAACTTCCAAATTTAAAACAAATGAATACCATGATACGAAAAAAATGGCCTATTTTTTAATTGTTTGAGAGGCTCAAGTTTTTCATTGTTTGATGATTAATATATTATGCCCATTGGATATTTCATCAAAGATTTATATATGAAATTTTTTGAATTGATTTTGGGTCAATTTAGATGAATTTTATATCAAAATCCTAAGAATAAATAACCATTTTTGGTCCACCCTAAAGGACCAAGACCCTTTTAGACTCTTAAATTTTTAGTTTTTTTGTAACACATTACAAATTATATGAATGTGGATTTTTTTTTCTATGGAAAAATTAAGTTTTAAAATTTCAATCAAATGAGTTTATTAAACATATATTAGATGACATGCAAAAATAAAAATTCAAGAAATACTATTTTTTTTCTTTACATGTGCACTCTAAATTGAAATATCTTAAAAAGTCCAAACTCCATAATGGACATTTATAAAAATTTAATTCATTTATAAAAAATATTTTTGTATTATCAATATGAAAAAAGGTGTGTAGCAAATGATGACATTCAATAAGGCCTAACTAGGCATGATGAACATCTAACAATTTTCCTATTCAAACATAAAGTGCCTGAAAAAATAAACAAATAAATGAAGGGAAAAAAATTTCATATTGATATTAACCATGTTATGATATATTTATTTAAGAAAAAAGAAGTTACAAGTCAAAGCGATTAAATCATTTAAAAAAAGGTTATGGAATTTTAAAGATGGCTATATTAATGTTAAGGCTTGAAATTGTGAGAGGGCTAAGAGAGGGATTGCAAAATTTGTGTGTTCATGTATGGATTTTGCATTTGCCAAAATTGGTCCACCACATCATACTTTCACCTTGTTATTAAGAACTACCAATGACATTCAATGGATGAATTGATGTTGGTGCTAAAAAGGTTTTAAAAAGTAAATGAAAACAATGATAAAAAGTAAAGAAGACAAAAACACTTCCTAACCAGAAAGCAAAGTTACCACTAATTGTATATTTAGTATAAATGAGCTCTAAAATAACATCTTTAAAATAAAATCCAGTACAAAAAGGGAAACCTATTAAAGATATGATGCCTATAAACATCATAACATAACTAAAAGATAACAAAGAAGTAAACCCTCCCATCTTACGCATATCTTGCTTATTTGACATGGCATGAATCACTGAACCTACATTCATATTTTGGTGTACTTTCATTTCCCGTTTCTTTTGACTTGAACCCTTTTTCAACTTGAGCTTCAGGTGGAGGATCTTTTTGTTTTATTTGTGAAAGTAAATGTTGCACAATAAGAATGAAAGCATATTTCCTTGTAAAATGCATGGGTCCTTAATATCTATTCCTACTATTTTGACATTAAACATCTTATGCAATGTGTCAAAATCTTTGCTCATAAAAAAATGAATTGATTTTATGACAATTAAGTTCCATTCAAATGAAAATATTGAATGACATTGCATGCAACTTGAATTTAATAGAATTTAGATTTAATCCAATTGGGTAAACACTACAACCATTCAACATTCCTAGGCAAAATAATGTAAAAGGTATGAACTACAAAAGGGACCTTTAAATGAAAAAAACATTATGACCATAGGCACATATCTAGAACAATAGGATTAAATTTGGTGATGGTTGCAAAATCATTATTTCTACCCAAAAATTAGATCAAGGGAATGGTTCAACTAAAGGAAGTGAAGGAATTCAATGAACTAATGAATTTTGTAATTGGACATGTTGTAAAAAGTTGATGTTTTATATAGAAATTGTTAAGGCAACTATCAATTCATTATTGGGTGAAACCAACTTAGTAGGAGTCATGGTGCCCCCTTAGGTGATAACTTATTATTATGGAATATTTTTTAAAAACTTCAAAAAAATCTTTGAAAAACATCAAATTCTCTTAGTCTTATTATGTTAAGGTTTATGTCAAAACTTTGTTAAAATTTTGTCATTTTATAAGACTTATTTTACTATTTAAAAGCACTAATTACAACTTCTTTAAAATTATTTCATGTTATATGGATGTTGAACATTACCATTATTTTTTCTTTCTTTGTTCACTTTGGGCGAGGAAGGTTTAATTAGAAAAATGGTTGTTGAATTTAAGGTTTAGCACTCTAATCTTTATTTCATGATGGTTCTTTTCTTTCTTCCATTCTCAAAGTAGACTCAAAGAAAATCCCACCAATGGTCATTGCTTTCTATTGGATGTTCAATGTAAAAAAAAATTTTAAAAAAAGAATCTTTTTCCAATTTCAAAATAGACCCAAAAAAATCCCACCAATGATCATTATCTTCCATTGGATTTCAATTGAAAAAAAAAAAGAAAAAGGAAGTAAATCTTTTTCCAATTTCAATGTAGATTCAAAGAAAAATCCCACCAATGACCATTATCTTCCATGGGATTTTGAATGAAGAAGCAAAAAAGCAAATCTTAATAGTTATTCACACAATTTGAGTGTAAGCAAAATAAAGTGAATAACTTGATTACTTTGTCAAAGCTAAAGCAAGTTGATTTAAAATACCAATAAATTTCATCATGGAACATTGAATGTCTTTAGTTGAATGATCAAAGGAAGATTTTTTTTCACTAATGTGCTATAATTTTGCAATTAATTAATGCTTGGTGGTCACCACATGATGAATAGCGAAAAACAAGGACTCGAAAAGATATAGGCCAAAAATGATTCAAATAATTTAAAACATTTTCAAAGTAAAAGAATAATCATGAAAGATGCATCATTTTAAATAAAATTTATTGTATACAAAATGCATCACATTATGTCATTTCAACTAAAAACTAAGAAATTTGGATTGAAAGTTTGAAAGCCCAATGAATTCATCAATTGATGACATATTATTACTAGTATAGTTAAAATAGTTGTGATTCTCTATAGTTTGATGGGTAATTACATTAGCACCTTTTTGAAATAGAAATCCAATTGGAGTAAAAAAAATGAAAACACAAATCTACAATGAAATCTAGAGGTTGTTTTGCAAAACACATATTTGCAACACAAATATTCAACAAAAAAACCTACAACACAATTGCAAATAAACAACATAAAAATCTAAAATCTACAAGTTTATAACACAAATTTATAAATTTGGAGCACAAAAGATTTTGTAACACAAAGTAGCACATAAATGCAAAACAACACAATATAGAAAACACAAAGTTGCAATAATCTTTGGAAGGAAATAAATTATAATAGACAAAGAAATTTTAAGAAGAAAAATGAAAAAGCATAAGTGTAAATGGTCATGTTAATTATTATGTAAAATTGTGTAAGTGGAAAATCATTCACTTACATGTCCAATTTTTAACACCTACATTTTAAGTTGAATATATTTTAAAGTTTACACTTATAGTTGCATAGTGTGTATATATTTTGAAATATCTTTACATGATGTTTCTTTTTGAGGTCATGTAAGGCTATCCAAGTATAAATTATCCTCAATTTTACTTTAAAATTTATTATCTTCAATAATCTAAGGATGTATTATCGCAACCTTAGCTTTGGGCTCGTGACCAAGGTGAGGGTTTGCAAAGGTCCGAACTGAAAGTGAAACCCGAGAATCACATTTTATGTCCTCAAGAGTGTAAGAGAATGTGAGGGAATGAACCCACACACTCCCAAGTGGCTACAACTTTGGGAGTTGGAATCCCAATGGACTCTTGCATTTTCATAAAACAATTACAAGGGTTAAAACTCATTAAATTGAAAAATTCCTTATACCATTGGAAAGATCTTGAAACATAAATGTCTAAAATGAGCTCGCATGTCCCATTTGAATACTTAAAACACAAATTATGGGCCCCCAAAAGGCCAGGAGTCAAAGTGCCAATTTGATTCCCGACCATTAAAAGTCGGGAATTGCCCTGATTTATTTGCATGCATGTGGGGTGCCATATATTGTTAGAAAGATCTTGACAAGGGCTACCACTTTTTTTTAAACCTCACCTTGATCAAAGGTCTACAAAAAACGTTATGGGCCTCCAAAGTTTCAAAAGCCCCAATTTCGGGAATTTCGAGATTCCTAACTTGGGAGTCCTAAGATAAAATCACATTTAGGTGCAACCCCCGTGGCCAAGCATAGAGCATACTATAAGGGGGAAGGTGATGGCTTCCCCCAAATCTGGGCCGTGGTAAATCTTGTGAGTCCATGTATGCCCCTGGCTTGTTTGTGCACCAAAAGTGCTCCAGTTACACATTAACCAACTTGTTGTTTGGTTTGTGTAGGTTTGTGTAGGTTTGTGTGAATAATTGACTCGCTTGTCAGTCATCCTAATCCCCATCTTGGAACTTCAGCACACTCTTTTACCCATAAAATGCTACGAACTAGGGAACGTACCCCAATTCTTTTTTCTTTTATTGTTTTACCTTTAAACTTGCAATTATGTTTGTTAAAAAGTTTTGGGGTGTGTCATGTATATATCCCCATTATGTTACAAACTTCAATTCTTTTTGGGGGAATGAACATAATATTTATTACATATGCATGATGCATTTTTTTTTGTTTTGTTACATCTTTTCATAAGATTCGAGATAGTAACTATGAACATCAAGCTAGTTCAACAAAAAAGAAAAAGAAAAAGGTGGCAAATAGGGCAAATAACAAATAGGAAAGAAAAATGAGCTAGGTAGGTATAAGAGTTAGGTGTCGTAGAACATCTTGTAAAATCCTTTTCATTGTGGCATGTGATGGGTTTCACCCAATGTGTTATTCCTCACCATTTAGGTTTTTTGGGTGAAACTAAGGGTGGTGCATGGTCGTTGTGTAACTCTTAATATAATTGTTGTAAGCTCTAACAACAAATTTTTTCAAATGAACTCTTTAATACCTTTTGTCATTTTGTGTTTTCTTCTATTATGATTTTGAATAACAAAGTTGAAAGTGAACTTCCCCATGTTGTTCTCCTTTTACCATTTTTTTAATAAGCGCAAGTGATGATGTCATGGTCATCTTTCAACTCCTAGTGTTCCTAAAAGCTTTGTCAACAACTTTTTTCATGTGAACTCCAACCCCCTATATCTTGCACATGCTTTCATTGTCATCTTGCATATAAATACCCTCATTGGTTCCAATTTCAAGCCAAACTTTTATGTCAAAATCTTATAGTGATATGAAATTCTTTTCTCTCTTGTTAGATCCAACAAAGAAAAGTGTAAAGATTCCAAACTCAAAATTGAAGTATGCATTCTATTGTCCACTTAACGGACCCCTTGATGAAATCCTACTAGTCATCAATAAAACAAAGCACCCAACAAAGGTGCTTCAATTGCATGCTGGAGTGCCCCATCACTAAATATAACTCAATTGCTTTGCACACCGTTGGGAGAAATGATACTTATGAGTTTCTTTTTTGGCAAATTTTTATCACTTGATGACAAAAAAATTCCTTGCAATGTATAAAGGATTTTTGTGAAAAAAAAGTGCCAAAGTTGTTAGATTTTGAGGAATTTTTTTTGAAATCATTAGATTTGGCTAATAGGTTCCAACCTATTGCAAAAATATAGCAAGATTTTGAAAATTTTCTACTTTCCTCCCTAACATGCAGCCAAATTTGACTAATTCCTCATGTGGATGATTAGCAATGTGACTACACCACAAAATAAAAAAAGAAGGCTTGCTCCCAAGTTCATAATGCACAAACTATTGGATATCAACATTGTCCAAGTTATTTTTATATCCTTCATATTTGTGCATGCATCTAAAGTTGGAACTATGGATTATTTCAAAAACAAAACTTGTTAATGAGGTAATTCGTATGGAAACCTTCAAAATTATTATGGACATTGACAAAAAAGATAGAATATGAAATTATTGCCATAAAACTAGGACTTAAAAGATCAAATAGTTTGTATGTCTTAATTTTTTAGTTCATTTGGTGATCGTTGTCCCTTATGCAAATAATATAACTTCCTAAACCCTAAATAGTCCATCTTGTGTATTGCATATTTGATTGTACATGAATTTTGACATTTTATTTACCCTAGCATCTTTGACATTAATTATATTATCTATAAATTTTTGTAATTTTCAATATTAATTTCTCAAAGAAAAAAAATTGTGAAAAAAAAAACATACTTCTTTTCTAATATTCAAGAATATTATTTTTCTTTTGACATCAAATAATCAAAATTTATTAGTATGTGTTGAAGTTTCAAAATTCATTAATGTGTGTTGATCCTTCCATGTATTCATGATGGATTAATAGCAATGTATGGCATTAATTATTTTAAAAATAAACTAACAAGTTTCATGGCATATAAATAATCCATTAATATTATTTAATATGTTTTGAAACATGAATCTACAATTTTGTCTCCGTGCGCTAAATATTCATACATTTCACCTACTATGAAAGATAGATAATTGTTGATTTATATGAATTATTTTTAAATAATAAGATATTATTAAACATAAGTTATAAAATGGGGTTAAATTAGGGTTAATAGAAGACTTTTTAAGATTCCCTAAAGATGCAATAAGTAAAATTTCAATGATAACATCATTAACACTAATAATTTTATTAATAATTAAACCTTCAACCCTTAACTTAACTCATAGAACCTAAAACCACATCAAGAAAACTATCCTACTAGTGTGGCCTGTGCCGTTGGCCCAAGTGTTACCATGTCCTGAAACTCAGTTTTCCTTCCAAAACCTGGCTTTTTGGAATTTATTTGAATTTTCAGTGGGAGAAATTACTTTTAAATCAATATCTCCATTCAGTGAAGAAATCATTCAATATTCAAGAACTTTTGCACCACAAGTCCAACTGTCATGGAACCAAGCCCATGCGCCCCTCCTCATCTCAAGCCTCCCAGTTCGGTGGATTCTATCCACAAAAACAAAACAAACAAATTCCTTCATAGATAGATGTCATTCTTTCAAGACAATTAAGAAGAGAATTGTGACCACAAAATCTAGCAATTTCATTAGCCATAACATTTTTAATGCACGCATAGAAACAAACATATTAAACACCTTTTGTATATTAATACATTAGAATATTATAACCCTAGTTTGTATACATCTGCAAGGTTAAAAAATTGATGCCATATGCCTGATGATATCACATTATGACATCATTAGCAGATTTGGGAAATGAAAAGGCGAGAGAGATTTGAAGAGTTCCGCTAGATGATTACGTTTAAACTTTATTCTTGGTTTTGTTTTGTTATAGAGAATTGGACATGCAATAGTCGAAGTGCTTTCATGATGCTATCAAGTCATTTTAGGGTTTCTTTTGTTTTCTTCCACTTCATCATAAGGACCAAATTTTTCATAGTTTTCCATAAACAGCAAGTTTCACAGTTTTTTCATTTTGTGTTGTTGAGGAGAGTTGTGTGGACGCAGCAAATTCCAACGAAGGTCGCAAGCTTTCAGGATTCAAAAAAATTCTTTGGGCGCAACTTTTTGTGCGGGCACGCTTTTCTTTCCAGAAGGTAATTTGCTTCTTTTGCCTTCTTATATCTTCTTCTTATTTGTTTCTACAAGAAATTTTCTTTCTTCTCCTGTCAATTGATAATTCAGAATTTTTTTGAATCATTCAGGATCTGTCACTTTGCATGCAGCTTCTGTCATGTATATAAGGGTTGAAGGTACAGCCAAAAGCTGATCCTCTTGACATTGAATTGAAACATGCATGTGGAACTTGTCAGCATAGACATAGCTGGATTTGCTAGTGTTACTGGGAGCTCATCGCCAGATGCTGTCTGAATAAAAGCAGCATGTATTGAAGAGAAGCTGGAGAGATAGTACCTGCCATGAAGAGAAGAAGACTGGTTGCTGGAACTTGATGTCAAAAAATGGAATTATAACAGAGATGAGCAAAATTGGCTAAAGATCACCACCCAACTTGTCATGGAGCAGCTTCTCCAACCCTTTGGCTGAATACTTGGGTTCAAAAAGTGATATGATGGTAGATTCCACAATTGGCCACAAGGCCCTCTGCAATCACATGCACCCCAAGAAATTAGCACAGAACTGAAGATCAAAATTCTAGATCATTCTGCATGCAGCTACACAATGTCCCATGAACCCATGCGTTTTCCAATTTCTAATCAACCAGCTAGGACTTGAAAGTCATTCCTGATCTGATCCTAGCAAGGCTACAATACATATATCATGATGCTTGATCATGCAGCTTGCTGATGATGCATACGTGAGTTTGCAGGATGTTGTACATGGATAGGCGTAAGAATTTGGGAGCATTAGCCATGTAGAATTCTGTGACTTTGTTGGCAGAGAAAAGGGACTGTGTGGGGTTTGTTGGATCAGGGGTTGTGATCATGGCTGTGGGAAGACTTCCAGTGCTGGTCCTTGCAACCAAATCAAACTAGTCCACCAGTCTTCTGTCTGGTCCATCCAATTCCTACATTCACAACCATGCCCACAACCCATTCACAGCAGATGAAGCCTCTCAGCAGAACTCTCCCACTAGTGAAGAATATGCTCTTGGTAAAAGTTTCTGTGCATTTCTGATCAGCTGCTGGATGGGGATGCAGGTCAAAATATTTTGTTTTTTTCCACCTGAGTCTAGAAGCCACAAATGGGGATCAGTTCACAAGCTGAAATGGTGTCACTTGTGTATACATAGAAAGTACTCACAGGTGCACTAGGTGTGCAAAATACAATGAAACAGACAAAAGCAAAGCTGATCATCAGCTCTTAATAAACTCAACTCATGAAACCTGAAGATGAAGAAGACTAGAATACCCAATTTGACAAAATGATCATTCTGCAAAAATGTTCATCAACTTGCTAAATTCATGACAAAACTCGAGTAATTACAACAATGCAGTTGTCAACAATTAAAATTAGTTTGTGAAATTATATTAATTGATCAAGCTTGCCAACGGTTGCTACTTTAGCTTATAATCTTTTTTTAACAAACAGTCAATCCCCAAGATGAAAATATTGCTGGTGATAGAATGACATCAAGGATTGTAGCAGACAGTGTATTGCTAAACACAATTTTCCAGTTACTGACCAATTGCTACAAAGGCCATTTTGGGAGTTGGGCTATATTTCTTCTTGGCACATAAAGTTCTTTGCTGGCACCAAGGGCAGGAAAACCATCTACATATGTCAATTTCCAAAGGGGTAGGAAGAGATCACCTAGACACTTGAAATGAAGTCTATAACACTGAGCTTTGTTCCAGGAGCTGGATTCAAGTTTGAACTGTTGCCTGTATAGTTGAAGCAATCAGAGGCTGATCTGGGAAAGTTAAATCAAGGCTTGAATTGAGCACATTCAGGCCATGACCATACATATAAGCCAGCTTCAACAGGCTCCTGTGCATGTTATTGGGCTGCACAAATGAAATGGTGCTTATAGATACCATGATTCTATAACCATTGAAGGCATAACACAACATTTGGGGTGTTCCTATATCTGAGCTACCAAGCCCATAAGCTGCAGTCTCTGTCGATTGTTTGTGGTACACTCAGTGTCTGATCACTTGTATTTACACAATGCACTAAGCTCTCACAGTAGTCCACATGTGAAGCATCATTTGCAGTGGAAAATGTACACATGTTGATTGTCTGACCTGTGAGCCTGTATGTGAAAAGTGCAGTTGCAGGAAAGGGGTCAGGCACCTGCAAGAAAGTGATTGAGAAAAATAAATTATTGTAAGTCCTTCCTCAGATCTTTTGTAAGAGTTGTTATCTGCAGTGAGAAGGAGGTTGTGTTTGAAAGTGAGTAGATTATTATGGTGTCACTCCAATCGTATGGGCTAGATACTGCTTCCTTCTTGGCTCAGGTGGGCAGAGCAGTATTTATGGGGGCAAATTGGCAATCACCTTCTTTGCCCAAGAGCTCCAATCCCCTGGGGTCTACACAACAACCCCAATATGAGAAAAGGCACATCCACAAAAATGGATCCCATCAAGGAATAACATGCACCTATTGGTGTGGCTTTTGGTAATCTAGAGGAAGAAAATGGAAAATGCACCTGCCCTAGTGCTGCCCTTTTACAGACTTTAGAAGGTATCAGCCTTAGAGGTATGGAGACATTCAGTGAACATATATGGAATCATTTCTTATTGCAGCATAACAGGATAACATTGACCTTTCCTTCCTCTAAATGAACCCCATTGACAAGCTTGCAAGGTAATCATATGCCAATGGCCCAACCTACCACTTTGGCATTAAATTGGTACTGGTTCTTTGCAATACATCATTTACAGGTCATTTCACATTGTTTTCCAGCTAAAGTTGGAGATGGTAGAAGCCATGGTGTAGGGTTTGGGAGCTTACTGCATCATAGGGGACCATCGAGAAGGGAGTAGCTGTCATGTAAAACTTGTATCCTGGTTTAGCCTTCACTTTGTAAGCATCTGCACAAAATGGAAAAATGTTACAATCTGTCAGTTCAGAACACATCGATTATACATGTGCCAACAAGCATACATGTGGCTGCATGTGCATCTTCATGCTAGGGCTCTGGCATCCTTTCCAGAGGTTGGACCTTTCCAGCTACATTTTTAAAAATTAAATTAAATCTGTGCATTCTCTAAGCCTTTCCTGGGAGACATGAAACCCCAAAACTCCTACCATATATACAGCTGGTTGATGACCTGATGAAGAACCCCATCAGATTCTCCCCATCAGAGCTAGAATTCTTTCTTCAGTGGGACATAGTGGAATTTGCGGTAGTTGTGCAGGAGTTACAGAGTAAACTGTAACCCTAGTACCTGCTGAGGAAGTTGTACAAGTAGCCAGGGTGGCCATTGATGGTAAGTACATTTGAAATCCTGTAGGCACTGCCTGTAGCTTGAACATCAATTACAACCTGCTCCACATTGGCATTCCACCATTCTCCTGAAGATCCTCTGACCCACAATCACAAATTGTCTCAAGGTTCAGAACTCCCTTAACAACTCTCAACCTGGCAATCAGAAACTGGCTACACATTCTAGGGCTGATCAAAATTGCTCATGTGAGAAGGCAACCAGAAGTATACAATACTCAATACAAGAACAATGGAAAAAGTGCCTAGGAAAGTTGGGGCTGACAGTAATGTCAGGGAGACATCTGCCTGATGCTGACTTCTCTGCACATGAAGAGGTGTAAGCTCTTTTCAACTACATACAAGCAAACTCCGTTATTGACACACTAACTGAGCATCTATACTATGTCCCTAGGGGTTGTGAAGGGAGGCTTGAGGTCCAGACAACAGGCAACAAAATTAGCACACGATATTATTCTTGAATTGATTGCAGGTATAATATTGACATGACAAATATCCCCACAATCTGGCAAGGCAGAGTCCATGCTACATGCATTTGCTGCCAAAGAACCTGCCCAAATGCTTTGGACCCTCAATGCAAACAAAAGCTATTACATGAGCAAAGAGCTTATTTGTGTCAAACTACTGGAGAACTGTGATCTCAGCAACAGAGTGAAATGCAATTTCGAGTTTGTTGTCCAGAGATCTGACTGAATGATTCACTGAATTCAAACCCTAAATGTTGTCTATTCATAATAAAACACCCAACAAACTGATAACCTACACTGCATCTCAATGAGCTGACAACAAGAACCAAAACACTAGGGAAAATTGATGGAATTTAACATATATATACCAATATTGGCACCAAAAGTGCTAGTGCTCCAATTTTGGCTTCTTCCTCTCCACGATCTTGAAACACTTATATGCTGGATGAACATAGCCCAACAACATGCTGCAAACAAAATTCCCCCTACCTGCCCCCCACACACCCCAGAACACCTCACTACCCAGATCCAAATACAAATCACACTGCATTCTGTAATCACACTACAGAAAGAGAACAACAGTAGCTGAGAATCTCACTGCAGGAAAAAAAGGTCTAATGTGGGGGATTACTTTGAACTTATATGAACACCACTCTACCCATTGTAACATTCTGAACATTATAGCAAGCACAAAGCATGTGTGATATATCCTCTCCCAGGTCCTAGTTCCACAACTACAGAATTTGATTGTTCCCTGTGTTTGCAGACCTGTTTTTGTCATCTGTAGTCTCCCCATTCTCAGTGTTGAGGAGGCCAAAGGATTCCAAATTGCAAAGTAATGACGCTTGATGCATGCTTTTCTTGGTAAGGCAGTTTCCTGCATCCATTCTACAAATCCTATTGGCAAGACCTCATGTATGAAACAAAAATTGGGTCAACACTTTGACAAAAACTTTAAAGAGTCATATGGCATGATGTCAAACTATGCTCTGACCATTGATTCAAATTGCATCATTGGCATCACGACGCCCTTTTGAGTCTGCCAAAAAAAACCAGAAGTGAGCAGAAGCCATAATCACAAAGAGATGAGCAAAAGTACCTATCCCTATCATGAGACAACAATTCACTGCATGCCTTACTTGGCTGCAATATGGATTCCTCAATCACAATAGCACTACTGAAATGCTTTCTCAATCCTTTTGAGAAGATGTTGGAAATCAGCTATTGATTTTGAGCCCTCCTTTCACAGTCTTTAACTTACCATTTGAAGAATAAACACTTACATGAATTGAGGCCACAGATTGGAAATTTGTTTTGCTCAACTTGTGATGAATTGTTCAATGTCTCATTAGAAATCTCTTTCTTGACCACACATTATTAATACATATGATGGTTTTTATACTAGTTTTTATGTTTCAAAACAAACAATGGACAAAAATGTCCTCAATCAAATTGGACTAGTTGTTTATACCAAAAATTAAGTTACATGATTAAAATGATGAAAGATGAGTATCTGAAATCATTAAGATGGTTTTAAATATTAATTAACATAGTTTATTTATTTATCTATTTTTAAATATTAACTGTTGTATAAATATTTTTATTAATAATAATAATAATAATAATAATACTTAAAATATATATTTTTGGATTGAACTGTGGATGAGTGCAAAACACAATAGCACTAAACCCATTACACCAATGCCCATAGAAATTAATTAATTAATTAACTATAGGATAAACTTTTTACAAATCGATTTAATCACAACATGTCCAAAGTGGGGTTTGAACCAGTGTTGGGTGGATATTTGGATTTTTTGGATATCTACCCTGAATATCAAAATGATATTTGGTGGATATCATGGAGAATAATCTCCAATCTGATATTAGGGTGTTGGATATCACCCATCGTGATATTCAGCACCTTGATATCCGAAAATTATGTCGAATATAAAGATGTTGATACTTGACCCAAATATCATATGCATGGCCAAATATTATGGTTAGGTTACTAATTAGTTTAGGTTTAGGTGTAATTAGTAAGTAGGTTAGGTTTGTAAGCTCACACTTATTTATGTTTGTTTTCATTTTTCTGATGCACCTAGGGTGGGGAGAATCCTTAAACAATTTAAAACTTTTCTGGGGACACATTTTCAGAGGTCTTTTCAAAGTTGTAATCAATAATAATTATTGTTGTGCCTATCTTTTTTTAATTAATTTATGATTTTCTTTTGCAAATCCTTTTTAAAAATATATGTATTTGCGACAAAATATTCCCTTTTTAAAAAAGGATGTTACCTTTTGGAGATTTTTCACCCAAAAGAAAAGCCTTACACCTAGCATAATTAACAGGTGAATTTTTGAATTTTTGATATCCAGATTTGCTGATATTTGATTAATAAATAAATGATGGATATCTGGGAACACTAAGATTTGGGGCAGATTGAAAATGGTGAAAATCTGATATCCAACCAGGATTTTAAAAGTTTTTTAAATAAAAAATAAAACTTCCTTATCTGATGAATAAAAAAAGGATGGATATCTTTATTTGACAAATATCCCAAGAAAATTCAAACTAGTGTTGGATGGATATGAATTTGTTTGAAAATTTAAATAAATAAATTATATGTAAAGTATTGAAATCTATAATTATTGAAAATACGTTATTTCTATGATTTTATAATTTATTTATTTAAATTTTCATCTAATTCAATTTATATTTTTTGAATTTCCAAATGTAAAAACATTACACTAATTTTTATGTTTTGATTTGGGCAAAAATTCAACTATAACAATTGTATTGGATTTTATTTTCAAAAATTGCACAATAAAATGAATTTCACTTTTGCAATGACATAATTAAAATTCACATGTTTCAATTTTTTTATAAAATTTAAAAACCTTCAATTAATTCAAACTTTATACATATATTAGTTTTTTGTAATAAATTTAAATAAATAAATAAATATTTCATTTTTTCACATGTCATTTTGTTACATTTCAGTTTTTATCTCTTTTTTCTATAAATATGAATCATTACAAACAACAAATGAAAACATTCAAAATCCATAATTGCTTTCAATTTTTAATAATTTTGTTTTAAAATATTTATTTTTCTATTAATTTAATATTGTCACATCATTAAAATTAACATTATAATCATAACCAATCATATTTAGACAAATGATTTTAGTCACATTGGTCACATTAATCAAATTAAATAATTCTATGTGAGTGTCACATACATCACATGTGGAACATAGTTCCATTTTGACTAAGTAATTAGTTTTTTTAAGTAAATGAACATACTTAGTTCTGATCGTACTCAAATCAAACAAAGGACTCGTCATTTGAAGCAAATGGACTTGACTTTATAGTCATCCTAATCACAATGACCTACTAAAAGAAAAACCATGTTTTTATAATAGTGATAGCTAGATAGGAAAGTAGGCACTTCAATTTGAAATTTGACCAAAAGAAAACTACAATTGAATCTACATGTTTTAAGTATTGGATACTTAAACATGGCAAGTTACATAAAGGTAAATTTCAAAAACATACCTGACAACAAAAACAGTAATGACTTGGCACCTGGACAAACAAAACAAAGTTGAGCTACACATTATCATTCAATCCCAAAACCAAAATAAAATTGGAATTGGTAGGAGGACATGTATTTGTTAATTGCAATGAAATTTGCCATTGAAAATATGAAACAAAGCACTTACTACCCAACAACTAACCTATATATAGTCAAAGAAATGATAGGATTTGTGGAATGTATGGCTTGAAATATGGGTACTTAAATGTGCTTGTAAAGGAAGTGAATTGTAGTTCAAAGCATGATTCAACATCAAAAAATTACAACATTGGTACAAAGATTTTTGCAACATAATATTGAAATCACTAGAATGAAAACTTTTTGTATGGATATAATAGAAGATGTAAGGAAGGAAACTCTTCTTAATCACTTTTAATGACTTGGAAATAGAGTCATAACTAAAATTCAATGGCCTTTCCAATCACTTTGTTGCTTGAAAGGTGTAGATTTTCATGATGCCAAGCAACCAAATTGCCAATACATGAATACATTTAAAGGTCTACTAGTGCAAACATAAACCCTATTCTAAAAACTTCCATAATTGCATCTTAGCAAGACTTGATCATAAATCATTTTGGCAAGGGATGTCAACATTATTTTAATACAAATTAAGATGTCACAAGAAGCCTAACTCAAAATCAATAAGGCTACATGCACTTTATGGTGGCTCATTTTAGGCAAATACAAATGTCCCAACAAGTCCCACACAAATTCAGTACAAGTATTCAAATGGATGTGCTTGTTATTTTGTATATTTTTATTAATTTAATCTTTGATTATTAAAATGTTCACCCATTTACAAATCTTTCCAAACCTATGTCAAAATCTACATCAAAAGTCATTTATGTCATTTACTATGGTGAATGCAATGTGGAAGTCCTACAAGAAAATACCATAAAGTTCAAATGAACAAAATCCCAACTAAATATTTGAAAACATATGCATTAGACCCAAAAAAAATTGAAAAAAAAAATCCATTTGGAAAGGATTTTTGAAAATAAAGTGTAATTTTAATTCTTCAAAAAGTTCATAAGTAACATTTGGTTAAGATTTTTTTTAATTTATTTCAAATCTAACTTTATTATTTCATTTTTAAACACATATATAGTCATTCACTATAAACAATTTGGCATGAAATTCAATATGAAAATTTCAATTTCTTAATAGTCTAGTTAGCTCACCAATCCATTTTTTTGTTGAAGATTATGATGTAGATGAAACATAGATAGTGGTGTGATAGATATTAGAAACTATGTGGTAGATAAGTGTTGCAAGTAATCAAAGACATAGGTAGATTGAAGATATGTTAGT
>Ga0116227_10009152_pt1 | contig 18154 bp, 10 predicted proteins | sample S1TSphgellanicum_FD_89693 | JGI IMG/M metagenome (GOLD analysis project Ga0116227, IMG submission 89693) | Host-associated microbial communities from peat moss isolated from Minnesota, USA - S1T2_Fb - Sphagnum magellanicum MG | ecosystem: Host-associated > Plants > Peat moss > Unclassified... | reverse complement strand
TCGGCCTTGAAGTTTAGCCGTTTCCCCTGCTGAAGCCCAGGTTAACGCATCTGCTTACAGTTTTAGTTTCGAAGAGAAAGGAGGAGAAGACGAGGAGAGGAGAAAATCGGCCGGGATGTAGGGATCCTTCTCTTTTTCTCGATCCTCTCAGCCGGCTCTCTGTCTTCCTTTGTTGTGAGGTTTGTGTCGTTCTGAAAGGAGCCCCAAAGACTCTTTTTCTTCTCAAGAATTCCAACATTGGGTTCTCTCTCTCTCTCTCTAACTATGAAGTTTTGCGTCTTTCATTTCCCGCATGCTTCTCCGCTTCTTTTTTAGTATCATTATTGGGTTTTGGGTTCACAAGAGGCTGAAATCCTTCAGTAGTGCTACAGGGAGACTTGGGGACTGTACAGAAGGAAACGTGAAGACAATGAAGGAATGAAACAGAGACAGAACCAGAGAGAGGAGGTTTTGACCCTGTCAGAATCATGACATACTCCCACAATCCATTTCTTTGAGAGTGATCATCAATCCTCAAATGCATGATCTATGATAGTTCTGCTGGTGTTCACAGAGCCCTGTAGGATGACACAGAAATTTGCTGAGTGATGCAAATGATGTGTGATGAATGAGCATTGTCCCAACAATGCAAACCACGGGGCATTTTGTCAGAAGTTAAGAGATGGATATGAGAACCCAGAGAGAGCAAGAGAGCTTGATTCTGAAGGGTGATAGATAGCAGCAAGTGCAATCGAGTTTGGTTTTCCTAGCCCTTTCTCCATTTGCAAAAGAATTAGACAAGAAATGGATCTCATGGAGGAGAAGTGCAGACAGGGAGAATGGGGGACAAGGCAGACAACGAGGAGGACCAGCGATCACTGCAGCCAGAACGCTGAATCTGCCCCCAGGAATGTCAAGAGATGCCTTACAGCTAGATTCCATTGCCAGAACGTCATGGAGAGGACCAGGATCTCCAATGAAGCAGAATCTCAGCAACGTTGGAGCAAGCAATGTGTCATCATCATCTCCTGTAAGGACTTCATACAGTGACCGATTTATTCCCAGCCGCTCGAGCTCAAACTTGATGGGGTTTGCCCTATTGGACAGATCACCATCAGGTGCTAACATTGCACAAGCCAATGATAACAGAGAAGACAATGCAGCAGCGTATTCTTTGTTACTCCGTTCAGAGCTTTTTGGAACAGAAGCATCATCACCAGCAACCCCAGATAAAGCATTGGGGTTGGCTGCACGAGACCCCATCCGCTCCCCCATCAGTCCCACCAACAGAAACCTTTTTAGGTTCAAGAGTGATGTCCAGGTGCGGGGGTCAATTTCAAGGCCAGAGAGTCCATACTCTCTCTCTCCTGTAGGGCTGGATGCCAACCTCAATAGTGCCACTATAAGCCCTAGGAAAGTTCCTCGAAAAATCGCAAGATCACCATATAAAGTACTGGATGCACCAGCTCTGCAGGATGATTTTTACCTTAATCTTGTTGATTGGTCATCGCACAATGTGCTGGCTGTGGGACTGGGGACTTGTGTTTACCTCTGGAGTGCTTGCACTAGCAAGGTCACAAAGCTCTGTGATCTGGGTCCCACTGACAGTGTCTGCTCTGTGGGCTGGACTCAACGGGGAACCTACCTTGCTGTTGGGACCAACCTGGGCGATGTCCAGCTGTGGGATGCAACACGGTGTCGGAAATTACGGACAATGAGTGGTCACCGAACCCGTGTGGGAACCCTGGCATGGGGCTCTCATGTTCTTTCTTCTGGGAGTCGTGACCGCAATATTTTGCAGCGAGATGTCCGTGTCCAAGAGGACTTTGTCAGCAAACTGGTGGGTCACAAGTCAGAGGTTTGTGGCCTCAAGTGGTCATATGATGACAGGGAACTTGCTTCAGGGGGAAATGATAACCAGCTGTTCGTGTGGAATCATCAGTCCACACAACCTGTTGTGAAGTTCAGTGAACACAATGCAGCTGTCAAGGCCATTGCTTGGTCACCACATCAACATGGGTTGCTAGCCTCTGGAGGTGGGACAGCTGATCGATGCATCAGATTTTGGAACACCGCAACAAACATGCCTTTGAATTGCTATGACACAGGAAGCCAGGTATGCAATCTGGTGTGGTCTAAGAATGTGAATGAACTTGTCTCCACTCACGGATATTCTCAGAATCAAATCATTGTTTGGCGTTATCCAGCAATGTCAAAGCTAGCAACATTGACTGGCCACACAATGAGGGTTTTATATCTCGCCATTTCTCCTGATGGGCAAACGATAGTCACAGGAGCTGGTGATGAAACCTTGCGATTTTGGAATGTGTTTCCATCTCCTAAGTCACAGAGCACAGTTCGAGACACAGGGGTTTGGTCCTTGGGCCGCACACATATACGATGAAGACCCTCTAAAATGGGTCAGAGCTTTTCAGTTCCCCATTTCCAACTTTGTAGTAGTCCCTGTGGCTTCCAGTGCTGTGTGCCATGAAGCCTCAGTTATTTTTAACACTAGGGCTAGGTGAACAGATTTAGGTCAAATTTCAGATGGAAACTAGAGAATTATTACTGGTGCTTGCAATGTGATTGCATTTGCTGGCAGCATGTTTGTCATCATCACCATATAGATAGATGGTTTTGTCCTTGTGAATATGCAGGTTTATAAGCACAGCTATTGTGTGTCGTAAGGATAGACAAGGCACAATGATGTCCTAAGTCCTAGTTCTCACTCCTAGGAGATTCCCTTGTCTATCAAATAGAAAAAGAAGGTTGATGAATGAAATGCTACTAATGATTTACAGAAAAAAAAATGTTACTTCTGTGTTGTGACCATATCAGTTTCTGTTTCGGGACAGTTTGATTGTGTCCATTTGTGAGAGCTTAATTTGTCTGCCGAAGGAAAGGCATACTTACACTTCAAAGTTCATTCTGAATAGAACCAGAGATCTGCTTAACAAAAAGATTTCTGCCTTGAGAATTTTCAAAATGACCATTTCAAAGGCTTTGCAATAGAGAGAAACAAGAAGGATAATTCCTTCCTTCACTGCGAAGGCTTATCCGTCTTGTTTCTCTTTATTTTCTTCCTTGTTTTTCTTCTGTTGAATTGTTCCATTTCTTGCCTTCTCCTGTCTCTCTTTTTTTGTGTTTGCCTTTTTTCTTGGGGTGTTTTGGTTTCTCCTTCACTTTTAAGGTTTTGTTGTGCTATCCAGCATTTGTGGCTGAGTTTTCTCATTACTGCTGGTCTTGTGACAAAAACTGACATTGATTAATGATGGACATGAACTGGGACCCTGGATATTATTGTAGGGAGTCAATACCACACAGTTGTTGTTGAAGGTCTCTGAACATGCATATGACCATTGCTGTTGTTCAAACTGCTCCTCAATTCTGAATCATGGTCTTGTTCTCTCGATTCTTTAGAGTTGAATTTTCTCTTTTTCGGCTGGTTGGTTGCGCTTATGATGTCAGATCTGAAACATGCATAACCTTATTATTGGGTTGTCCCGAATTCTTTTCTGGTGGACATATTAAGTATTGAGATATTGTGTACATTGGTAAGAATCTGCTTCTTCTGCAACCAATCCTTTTAGTTTGCCGAACCGAAGAATATTGTGTTTCACATATTGATGTGCAGCAGCCGGTAAATGCTTCATCAGATCCACATATAGGAGAAGGTTTCTTAATTAGGCCCTTCTGGAGCACCATCATCTATACATCCGGATGGGCCCAATTAGGAAACCTTCTCTGGCCTAAAGAATTAGGACGGTTTTTTTCTCTTTTACTTCTTCTTTCCAGCATCTTTCTGGGTTTTTTTTTGCACATCTACCCTAACCCTAAGCCACAAATCCATTTCTTCTCTCTTTCTTCTTTTTATGAGCAGATTGTATGAAGCTGGAGGTTTGTGCTTTCATCATCGTCCAATGAGGTGTCAAGGCAGTAAGGTTATGTTTTCTTCATCTCCAGAATTTGAAGCTTCTCTTTATTAGATTGTTTCTTGCTTGTTTCTCTCATTCTTGGTTTTTCCTTTCTCTCCACCTCCTCTGCATCTTCTCTCTCAGACACTTCTGTTTAGTTCTTTAGCAATGAGGCGACTTGTTTTTTATGTTCTTTTTCTCACCTGCATTAGGATCTTCATTTGCAACATTAGTGTAGCTCGTCTTCATCTTCTATGTTGCGCATTTGATTTTCTATGTCTGCAACACATCTTTCCTTGGATACGCACTCGATTGTCTTCATCTGCAACACGTTGTTGCAGCTTTTCTTGTTTATTGATTTTGCCTTTGCACACCATGTGCAAGGCAAAACACATTATTTGATTCTTTTCGGTTTACGTATCTCTTTTGTATCTCACATTTTCTTGATTTTAATCTGCACAGGTTTTTCTGTGTGATTTTAATTTTGGTTTGCCCTTGGCCCTTTTCTTTGTGCATGTGAAATCCTTTGCAATGCTGCATTATTGTTTTTCAATCCACTGATCTCTTGTAAGATTTTCTGCCCTTTTTATTTCCTCTTTTTTTGTGCAGCTTCTATTTCAATCCCCAATTCTCAATTATGTTTGTTGTTTATGAAAAATTCTACAAGAAAATGTGTTTGATCTCCACTTGATGAAGTTTTGGTTAATGATAATTTCTCCAAATTCATTATTCCTAAATAACCTATTCATCTTGAAGCATCTAGAGTAGTTTTTGTTTCTCCTTTTACACCTTCTACACCCTCTACAACCTCATCAATCTTTGCAACCTTTGTTAGTAGTACTAGAGATTGTGAGTTGTTTTGGTTCCAAAATTGACAAACATGTTGAACTCTAAGTAAAAAATGCATTTGATGAATGGTGGTGATTTTATGGTTATCAAACAACAATGTCCATTGCACGTCAAAGACTAAAAAGATCGTAAAAGCACTTGTTGATATGTTTTCCTTGTTCATGCTTTCAAGTTGCAAAGAAGGATGGTGACCATTTACCCTCCAACTAGGTAAATTTTCTTGCTCCTAATTTTTTTTTCTTTCTATTTTTTTTCTTCTAGTTTTTTCCTATTTGTGTTTTTAAGTAAATTGTTGCATATGTTTGAATTGACATTTTGTATGTTAGGTTTCTTTCTAACTTTTTTTCCCATCCCATGGCAACATCAAAATTTTGCTTCAAGGAAGGGGGAGATTGATTGGACAAAAGCAAAATTAGTGGATTGTTGAAACTAATGTAGCTCTAGTAGTCCTTTTCAACATTTTTATTGATGCAAAGTAGAATTGTGTGAAAATTGCAAGTGATGCAACAATCTTGCAAGCCTCTAATGTTGGTCTTGGGAAGTGTATAAAAAATCAAGTGTGTTTCTTTATTGAAAAGAAGTAAAAGATGCTCCCACAAAAAATTTGCCAACTAACATATCCAACTAGTTTGAATTTGAGGTTTAGGTATTTTTGTATGAGAATTCTTTTCATTCACAATTGCTTTGAACTCCAAAATGTGGACTTTGAAAATTTTGCTTTGGTTCAATTGCCTATTGATTTGGTTTTGAAATTATGCCATGGAGTTTCAAAAAACTAGCACATTGATGTGATGAGGTGCTCTATGGATTGACTTTGACCTCTTGTTGATTGTCCTATTGTTAATGTCATTTCAACATTTAAAGAATTTGCTTGCAACATCCTGTTGTTTGGCCTACTAATAAATCAAATTATCACTTTATTTTCCTATGTCCTAAAGTTAAATGGAAAAAAAATTATGATGTTTGGTTTAAGACCTCTCTAATTGGTTGCAATTAACTTCACTTGATTGTTGATCATCTAATTTCTAACTTCCTTACTTTGAAAGAAAAAATTGTCCAACAAAACTAATTAAGGTGTTGGCATTACTCATATAGAAGAAACACTTGTTTGATGTAAGTATGATGTAAGTATGGTATAGAGGTGACGGGTCATTGTGATTCAATATCCTACGAGAAGTGAGTAATTATCCTCCTTTTTTCACTTTTGGTTTTTGTATATATGTTGTGATCATTTTTTGTTTCTTGTATTTTCTTAGTTCCAGGTGAATTGATCTTTTTTTTCATTTCAATTTTTTGTCCTCATTTGTCTCTATTTGTTTCTTTTAATTCCTTCATGGCTGCAAGTACAATCAAATCAACAAAGACAAAAACATTACAATGGATTAGTAATGAAGAACTTTAAAATAGTCAACTATTTCATTATGATGAAACATTTAAAAAATAGAGAGATGCTTTTGATACGATGAAAGTTTTTGGACTTTTTTAAACCTTTTGGATTTTGCGTTTCTTTTTCCTTTTTTCACTATTTTTTAAATTTCTAGTGATTTGTTTCATTTTTATGTTTTTCCCCCTTTCCACTCATCTTAACTTTTTTTGTTTTTCACAAAAGGTGCATTTTGAAAATGATGAAAATGTTGCTCCTTTTTATCCTATGGATGTTGTTGATTGAAAGATGGTCATGTTGATGGTGTTGATTATGATCTTTTGCTTGGAAAAAGCTTGTTGATGTTGTTTATGCTCGAGACAAACCTACTACTACTACTACTACTTGTGTTCTAGCTCATGAAAAACAATCTATTGTTAACATTGTTTTTGTTGTTATCTTGAATCTTGATGTTATTGACAATGTTTTTTCTCATGAAGTCCCTATTGTTGTTGTCCCAATGTTGAAAGATTCTCCTAAGAAGATTTATGATGTTTGATTTTGGAACGAAATATTTGATGTTGAATTTCCCAAACACAAAAAATCAACTAGAAGACATTTTTGGTTGACAACCACTTGAGGTTGTCAATGCCAACATAACTTCTGGAAACATATTCAACAATTTGTAGAATTGACTAATAACCATCAATATGGTTTGTTGATCCAAGGTTTGTGTTTGGTTTAATGGCAAATGTGATAGTGCACATGGTACACTATTTTTTTAGTTTTTTTATTCTTCCATACTTGTAATTCATATTCATCATCTACTTGGTTTAGTGATAGATGTGACATGAGGCAAATTTGCATTTTTTTTTCTGTTTCTAGATTCCTTACTTGCTTTTGTTTCAATTTTCAATTCATAGTTTTTTTTAGGGGATTTAAGGAAACTTTTTTTTTTTGGAAGATAATTGAAATGTCCCTAGAACTGATATTGTCAATCTAATTTACAATGTGCCAAAAAAAAAAAATTAATACACTAAACAAGTATGCACAGATTAGAGGTCCATTATCTAACATGATTAATAATTTAACAAAATCAGCAGACTTTGGAGGGAAACTAATAAACATTTGATCAATTACAATACATTACTTACAAAAAATCTAATAGTGGGTATAACTAATAATTGCATAACTAAGTATTGTCCTTCTACCAACAAAGCATATGAGTGAATCCTAACATCTTCTAGTAGCCTCATAAATATCTTCAACATGTAACCCCGACCCCCACCCCCCCAACTTGGAATCAAATTGCCAAATTCCAAGTGAACATTTCCTTTTGATGACTAACCCAAGAATGGAAGCAATGAAGGTCCAAGGAGTAGAATGGTTATCTAATTGGTAAATGCTCTTATTTGTCTTATAGATGATTTTGCCTTCTAAGGAGAAAAGTGTGTGAACAACTATTGTGGTTGGTAGAACATGGATTAACTAGCTAACATTTCACTGGTTATAGAAAAGTTGTTTTCTCCCTTTCAAAATGATTACAAAGTATAACATTTATATTAGCTTTTAATGGCAATGTCATACCCAAAAAAAAAAAAAAACATTTCCTAGATTTAGGAAACCATTTAGTTTTTTTAAATGATTATGTAAACAAAACATTCATAATTGAACACTTAAAGATGTTTGACATTTGGAAGAGCATCAAAAAATTTCTTGGATATAGTCATCATGTCATTTACCCTAGTAAGTGAAATGTTAATAAAATAATTTCAATGTTTATTATGTTTACCCAAAGATGGGCTAGGATGTGAACAATAAAGGTTTATAGTTTTTTTAGAATTGTTTGAATTTTCTTTTAGCCACTCCATTTTGGTGAGGAATGTTTGTTTCAATGAACTATTAAATAAAACATTCTTCATTTCAAAAGTTTGAGATGAAGTTAAAATTATATTCACCACCTTTGTCTAATTGTAAAACCTTTATAAACATATTCAACTGATTTTTCATTTAAAATAAAAGTTATTGAATTGAATGAAGGTTTTTTATTTTGGCAAGAAATAGACATGGCCATAATGACTATGATTGTAAATTTGAAAATTAAATTGTAAAAGGCTCATAAAAGAGACTTGGTACAAAACATCCTCACAAATTAATGTGCAATAATTCAAATGGTTATAACCCTCCTATTCAAACTTTTTTTGGGAGCTTCCAAATGATTTTGTTTACTAAAAACACATGTTTTGACAAGCCACATATTTAGGTGAAACTTGCAATAAGCTTATAAGTTAATCCCTTTTGGTGCAAAAATTCAAAGTATTTGTGGTTTACATGCCCATAGTGGTGATGCCAAAGTCTGAAATTATTTGTGATTATTATAACCAAACCTACAAAAATCTCCTTTGGAACATGCATAGCTTGTACAAGTTGTTCAAGTGATCCGAATTTCCTTTATTAAGGATTTTTTTAATAATGTACAATAGATAAACATGTTGGTTATCAAACAAAATGTTGAATGTTTATTAGTCAATGAACCTATTAACCAATGACTTTAGGTGAAACTAGGGACATAAAAACATAATTTTTGTTACATCATTCTTTGAAAAGGAATCATAAATGTCGTCCTTCCCAACAACATCATGGTCCCATCCTCTTATTGTTTTTACTTTAATATTGTTACCTTTTTTCTTAACATTTTTTAGCAATCTCTTCTTATAGGCAACATATTTCATTACACCATTGTCAATGTATTAGTTTAACAATCTTGACATTGAATTTAGCTAGATCGAATTATATAATGTTAGTAGTTAATTTCATCATGGGTGTTTCACTTCGTTCCTAAAAGTTGTCAACTTCTTTACCCCATTGCCTTCCTCCACTACATAGATAGTGTATCTTGCACATTCATATTTAAAATCTCTTTATTTAATCTCATCAAATAGCTAGTCAATTTATGTGTGCATCTAATGGTTTAGTTTGCCATAGAAGTTGTAGCTCCCTTTTCACTTGGCTCCACTAATGTTTCAATTCTTCTTATGGCAATGAATCTTGGCTTTATTAAACCTAGTCTTGAAAAACAAAACTTCATTCTTCACTTTCTTGCCCATAATTTCCTTCTTGGTTTCATTGTGTAACAAAATCCCAATCAACTCACCCAAGAGTAGGAAGGTTATTAAGGTGATAAATTAGAGTGCTCGTGAGTGATTCATAGTTCTTAGGAAAGGAATTAAAGATTTTCCCAAGAAGATCATCTTCTTGTACTTGTTCATCAATATTTGCAAGTTAGTCGATTGTGTTTGTCAATTCTTTGATTACAAAGGCACCCTTCTTCTAACTTAGGGTCAATAAGCTTTGTTTTCAACAATAGACATCTAACATTATTCTATTCAAACAAATCTTTCAAAGTGTACCACATCTTTGGAAGGTTAGTGATCCCACTATATGAAGAATAATCTCATCTTTCACAAATAGATTAATAATAGTCAAAGCCTTTTTGCTCCTATATTTCAACAACGCAACATTCTTCTTTTCATGCATTGACCCTCTTAACTTCAAGTTCAACTACGTTGATCAAGTAGCTAGACACGTACTATAGTTTGATTGCTAGTTTGGAACTTTTTGGATGGTGTTGATATTCACACAAGTCATCTTGGTTTTTTTATTTGTGTCTTTCCAGAGTTTCTACTACTTGCTTTTATCAATCCTAAGACAAACCAGACAATTAACTTGTTCTAGTACCATGAAAAGAATCAAGATGTCCATAAAATTTATACTATCAATCTAACTTACAATGTGCCAAACAAAACAATATAAAGATGATAGACAAGTTTGCAAATATTTAGGGGTTTGATAAGTAACATGATTAATAATCTAATAAAATCGAAAGATCCCAGAAGAAAAACTAATAAGCATTCAATTAGTTACAATACATTACTTAAAATAAATTCAATATTGAAGATAAATATTGATTGCATAACTAACATTTGTCTTACTTGCAAAGCATCTTGGTGAATCCCAACATCTACTACTAGCCTCACAAATATCTTCAACACTTTCACAATTGATTCTCACCACCTTAAAAATCCCAAAAGTTTGTGCAAGCATTGAAACATGGATTTTAAATGCCAAGATTACATTGTCATGGAAATTCAAAACTGAAGAACTATGGATGCAATTCACTTATACTTGAATTGGCAAGGGAGAGCAAATTGCTTCTCTACTCCTCAAGTTCCACATCAGGGTTGTTGGATTGCAAATTCTTATTTATAGTGCAACGCTTTTTCCATTTTTCAAATTGTGTTTCACTACATCCTCCATTACATGGTTGCGATAGCTTGCCCACATTTCTTATTCCTAATCATATCCAAGTTTCCAAATAACACTAGAGAGGTCAACAATTACAAGCAGCCCAAAACCCTCAGTTTTTGGTTTGCCCATGAACCATATTAAGGCAGACCACAAAATAATTCTGGGTTGATGGGGCAATTTATGGCAACCCATATTTACCCTATTGCTGCAACCATAGCTGTAGGTCTCAGCATAGAGGGAAGGTTGTGACATCATCTGGACTCATATGCTCACTACTTGAAAGAGCTGATCTTAGCACAGGAGGGTGACCCAATAAGCAAAACCTAAATTGGGTTCCCAAAAATAACAGCAAAAACTGACTAGGTTCCTGCTTTTCGCTTGACCATTTCAAAGGGCAAGAAGAAGGTGAAGCTTCTGATGATCTGTTGCAGTCTACAAAAAAATTAAAAAAATTTTAACCGGGCTTTTGCAAAATAATTTTCAGCTTTTGATGATCTGTAGGCTATAAAAGATCTTTTACAAAATCAAAACCAAAAAAGCTTCTTACCAGACTTTTTTACACGTAAAGACTTCAGTGTACTATGCCCACGTAAGTAAATAAACTCTGCAAAAGAAAGTTCAGGTTCACAAAAGGAGACCTCTTTTTGGTGCAAATGGGAAGTTTGAAAAAGACAAAGATCTCAAATAGCAGCTCAAAAAGTGGACACACTTCTGTCCACAAACAGAGCGTCCATCAAAGCTTTACTTTTTTCTGTTTGTACAAAGTGCTCTGTCGTTCTTATGCACAGACAGAGAGTGTGATTGAGCCCCGTGGAAAAAAATAAAATGGGCATGAATTTGGCAGTAATAAATAATTTGTGCAGTGTGCTGTCGAGTGCAGAAAATTTGATCTACTTTCGAATGAATCTTACTCAAAGTTGGTGAACCAAATTTGCAATGGTTCTTGGGTGTACAATGGAATTCCCCCCAGTCCTAAAATTCGGGGTTTTGCATTTTAAAAAATAATGTGTTTTGTTTTGGGATATGTATCTCTGGATCCAGAGGTACTCAGAGTCAATCATTTGTGATAGGTCTCTCAGAGAATCCACACTTGAAAGCTCCAAGAATTTCAACTCGAAACAAAGTTAGTTTCTGATTTTCTTCAGACGAATTCAACTTGAAACTAAATTCGTATTCAACTCAAACTAAGTTAGTTTCAAATTTTCTTCAGAGGAATTCAACTCAAAACTAAGTTGGTTTCAAATTTGCTTCAGCAGAATCCAACTCGAAACTAAGTAAGTTAGTTTCAGATTTTCTTCAGATTCTTCAGCTGGAAGTGCAGACGTCCAGCAACGGCAACAGCAGCAGCATCTCTGAACTATGTCACCACCAGTTGTAATCCAGACTCGACCAGAATGCAGCAGTATCATCCGCAGCAGGAGCGGCAGCTGAGAGTTCTGAGTCCAAGACCTGAGATTGTTCGAAATCGGGGAGAGGAGGCAGATCTAGTAAACGAACCTCTTCAAGATCAGGGAACATTCCCGGATCCCACATGTTGAAATCTTGTCCACTATTCTGCTCTTCCAGTGGTGATGATGGTGATGCCGATTCCCCTGTGCATTCGATGTCGTCGTCAAGCTTCTTCAGCAAAGCAGTAGAATCTGTTTCTTGTGCAAATGGTACTACAGATTCGCCTTGTGCCCTGGAGCTTTTCCCCAACATAGTAGAAGATACCTCGCCAGAAGTACCTGATGCTTGAGACTCTGCTTCATCACTTGCCGCAGGTGGATCATCAATGTGATCCAGCAGCTGTGCTCTAAGCGAGACAGCGACTGGTTTCGTCAACGACAACGGAGCGTACGGGTCCACCGCGGCCGCAGCAGCGGCAGCCGCAGCTTGAATGTCTTTGGGAGAAGATATCTTCGGGAGTGCGAGGGAAGGAGAATCAGGGAAATTCAATGGTGCTGACGGACCTCTCAAGCAGACGACAGCAGCATCGTATGCACGAGCCGCCATCTCTGCCGTAGGGAAGGAACCAAGCCAAATCCTGGACCTCTTGTTGGGTTCTCTGATCTCTGATACCCATTTCCCCCACTGCCTCATGCGCACTCCCCTGTAAGGCGACGGTTTAGGACTCGCTGCTACAGCAACGCCATGATGCTTGCTGAATCCTCCTTCTCCTCCCTCCTTCTTCACAGACCCTAGAAGTTTCGCCCCCCTACGCCTGCTGCTCGCTGCTGCTTGCGTCCTTTGCTTCTCGACCATCTACTGAGAATGTCAATCTCCAAAACTCACAAAAACCACTCGCACTTCAATCTGCTCAAAACTCCCAACGCCAAGCTTTTTCACTCCGATTGGAAACCTAAAACCTCACGAATCGCAATCTCTCTGAGCCAAGGGAAAAACCAAAAAAATTCAATGCTGTGGAAATCAATTCAGGAATCTGAACCCTTGAATTTTATATAGCAGACACTCTCAACAACCAAAACCCTCTCACTTGCTCGTCAAAAGCCCTTCAATCCTTTCTTTCTTCCTTCCTTCAAGAGGCACCGCAAACGAAACTTTTCTCTTCAAATGAACTGCTGTGAAAATGAACAAGAGAAGGATTTGTAACGAAATTGATCAATTAATGCGAGTCGATTGTGCTTCTATAGGGTCCAAAAACATATTAAAATATTCTTCACAGAAGTTCCCGAAGAAGGCACTCCAGATGGCGCTCTGTGAGCAATCACACTCGCTGTTGCAAAACCAAGAAGCTACTCGAGAGTAGCAGAAGCTACGCGAGAACTAGACCGCACACAGAGTTCCAGCGAGCGCGCTGACGACAGCCGTGCTTCATACGGTATCTACTACGTCAATACGTACTGAATGAGAATACGCGTACCTCCCTTAGTAGGTGTCGCGCCAGGGGAGCTTCCAAACATTCCCCGGGCTTTGCGCGGAATATTCCCCTGGTTGTATTTTTTAATTTTATTTATTTACGTTTTTCGTTTTTCTTTTATTTTTCTTTCGTTAAATCTAGAAAGCACTAGAACTTGTCTGTGACCTTTCTTTTTGGCTTTTCTTTTCGGTTTTCCTCCTCTCTTTCGAAACGGTGAACTTTAGCCTAGTTGCTGGCGATAGGTTTGCGCGTTATTTTGCTACATCTGAGCCGTCCGTGTGTAAAAGACGCGGTGGATAAGGGGAAAGATGGAGAAGGAAAATGGAAAGTGCGTAGAATTTTTTTTTTTTTTTTGGGCTATTCTGCTTTTAATATGGGCTATAGGTAGTCAGATGACGTGGAAGTGACCAGAGGCCAACACCAGCGACAGCCGTACTATTATTGGGGACAGGCTTTAATTTCACGCGCTATAATATAGCGATTTTATTTGTAAACCCTATTCTCACTTAACAAAGGGTTATTTTAGGTGGATGACTTGGTTGCATGTAGTTGGTGGCAATTGAGGGGTCACCAAAAATTAAAAATTAAAATAAAATAAAATATTTTTTTTTGAAGCTCTGATGGCTTGAAGAGGGCGGTAACCCCAGAGAAATAAGAATAAATAAATAAATAAATAAATAAGCTTTATGTAGGTAAGTAGATTAGTATGTACCCCATGGCAGGTTATTGTAATAAGCAATGTTCTGAAATTTTTGGCTTATTATTATTATTATTATTATTATTATTATTGCAGCTGAAATTGAATTCTATAACTTATTTTTGTCGTAAACTTAGTTTCATCCTGTCGTCACCCTCCCCCCTCCCTCTTTCTTTTTCAGGAGTACCTCCACGGCTGCTACATATATTTTCACTGCTCTTACGTGTACACAGGTATTATAATTAGTCTCAAACCTTGTGCATCATGAAATGCTGAAACTTAGCATTTTCATACCCAGATTTAAATAAACTTTCATTACTTTGTGGATACCAAACAAAATGAAAACAGTTTATCATGAAACTTAGCATTTTCATACCCAGATTTAAATAAAAATTTCATTACTTTGTGGATACCAAACAAAATGAAAACAGTTTATCATGAAACTTAGCATTTTCATACCCAGATTTAAATAAACTTTCATTACTTTGTGGATACCAAACAAAATGAAAACAGTTTATCATGAAACTTAGCATTTTCATACCCAGATTTAAATAAACTTTCATTACTTTGTGGATACCAAACAAAAGGAAAACAGTTCACCAACAACAACAACAACAAAACAGATTTGATCTGGCCACATGTCAAGAGCAATTGGCAAAAACAAACCAGATCTCCAGCCACATAGGTGGCATAGGCTAGCTACTTACACAACATAGCTGATTTCTTTCACATATGACACCTGCACTTCCTTCCAGCACCCACCAGCAGTGCACCATGCAGGATGGATGATGATGGTATGTATGTGGCCCAGCAAAACACCTTTTTTTTTTCTTTGTATTCCTGTCACATAGCTAACCACAGTGGTTAACCTATGTAACCATCACTTATACTATATCTTACACTTATACCTAGCTAGTATGGACTGATATTGGACACTTCTTTGTCCAATTTTTTTTTTTTTTTTTTTTTTATTGACTGAGTGAAGGCAGTCTCAAATTTAGTTTTGTAGAATTTCAATAATTGAGAAACAAGTATGCAAAGTGCACCTTATGTTGTGTATTGGCATTAGTAACCTAAGGGTTGGAACAATTAATGTTTTTTTCACAAGTTGGTAGTTCAATTCTCAACAATTTTAACAAATATCAATAAAAATTTCCTTTTTTTTTCAGCTATATTTTGCATTATTTTGTGTTGAACATCAGTCATAGGCAAGGTACCTATCAAATGTCTTACTTACCTACATAAATAGTAATCACTCACATTACCTACCTACTTATGATACTTACCCACTTATATGGGTAGTAACCTTGATAATATGAGGTGAAAATAGGAGGGTTAACAAGATAGGTTACCAAGGTGAAACCTCGGGGTAACTCGGTAGGGGTGGTTCATCCACAACCGAATCATAGCCTAAAGGTGCATTCACACTTGGTGTAAGGACTTTAGTATTAAGTCCCCTAACACTAAGCTAGTCATTTAGGACCTAAACCTTTTTACCCTGAAAAGTTTATCTTCAAGTTAACATTTACTTAATATTAAACGATCACCCATTTAACATTGGCTGCAACTTAAGACGCCACTTAGATTTTCGCTTAACTCTGACTTAACATTAGGTGTGAATGCACACCTTAATGAGTTTTCAAGTGCACTGGTGGGTGCTGGGTCACATAATGCCTACACTTTGGACAAGGCAGAGCAAAAGCAGCAAACCCTAAAAGTGAAAAGCTCATATGTGCCAAGAAAACACTTTTTTTTCATCAAATTTTCATCCTTGTGGCCTCTCGACAACCTTCCAAGCAGTTGAAAAGATAACGTCACAAGTATTGAAATTTTCTCAATACCTGAAAATTGTAGGGTAAAGCCTTAGGGTGGGGACATCACGAAGTAAAGGGGCCTACAATGAGGTGGCAATAGTAGTTGAGTTTGGCCTCGCAAAATGGAAGGGATCTTACACCCAATATTTAGGAACATGAAGGACTTTATGGTGCATTCACACTTGATGTTAAATCAATATTAAATGAAAATCTAGGCGACATCCTAAGTGGCACCCAATATTAAATGGGCGATAGCCTAATATTAAGTGAATGTTAATTTAACATAAAATCTTCATGATAAGTAAAGTTTTAGTCTTAAATGACTAGTATGGTGTTAAGGGACTCAACACTAGAGTCCCTAACCCAAGTGTGAACATACCTTAAAGTCTTATAAGTAAACATAAGGTCTCTCCCAAGCCTAAATAATAAGCATAAGATCCCTTGTCTTTTCTAAGAAAGATATTCCCATACATAAGGTGCTCTCCACACACAATAGTCAATTTCTCAAAGTGTTTTATGAGAGATGATGTACTAATAAAGGTTATGAACATTTCACATCTAATAACTTAATTAGCAACCAATCAACAAGCATGAAGATGAGGAAACCTAATCCTAATGAAAAGAGAGAAAGAGACGCACAATATAACATTGAGGAACAATTTGTATACTAACCATGATTTCACAACATGTTCAAAGACCTTTGACATGTATGGTATTGATTACCTTATTACGAACATCCCAATTTAGTTCATGATGGAAATTAATGTGCAATCTCCATATTGTGTTTCTATTACAAGACTAGTAAATAGTGGGAAATTTTTTGTCATTATGTTGGCTAACCCAACCAGACTTAAAAAAGACAACCAAAATTCTCAACAAGAAAGAGAAACACAAAAGCAAAACAAAATAAGAAATGGAAAAAAGAAAATAAAAGGAAAAATTCACATAGGAAAATTAAATTTCATGATAAAAACAAACTAGGCTTCACATCAAAGCTCTATTTGTGTGCAAAATTTCGCCAAAATGTGATAAATAAAAATAAAATGGAAATATTTTATCATAATATTCTCATCTTTTCTAGGGAAAAAAACTCAAATTTTTTTAATGGAAAAAAAATTCACCACATTTGGACTCTGATTTTAATTTTTTAACATTTTCTAAACTAGTTTTTGTAACCATTTTGACAAGTTCTAAAAACTAAAATACATCTGACCCTTCTAGAAATAGAGAGTGTTTCTTAAGGTGAGGCTAGTACACATGTCATAAATGGGTGCACATTGGCAAACATAGTTTGGGTGATCACTATTAAATGCGCATGGTGCAATAGCCAAAACAGCCACTATCCATCCTCCAATAGCCAAGCAAGCACCCTTCTACAATGAACAATACCCATGGGATTTTTTTATTTTTTTATTTTTTAAATCACCACATGGGAGGTCAAACCAAGGGCAATGGAATGGGAGTGATTTCAACCACCATGGATGGGTGCTGGGGATTTTTTTTCTTACTTTATTTTTTTAATTTAAATTTTATATCCCATGGTTGTTGTGAAAGGGAGCCTTGGCTATTGGTGTAGGGAAACTAGCTGCCATGGCTATTATGGCTAATACATTTAATAGTGATCACCTAAACTATGTTCTCCACATTGTATACCATGACCCACTTGAAATCCACTTATACACTATGTGTAAATGGGATGGAGGAGGCCCTATATATGTATTATTATTATTATTATTATTGTTACTTTTTTTATTCATGATATTATGTACCTTTATATCTGCAATAGAAAGTAGGATTTTTTCTTTGTTTCAAATATACAAAAAGGCTAGGAGTATTTTCCATTTGGCCATTACTTATAACATTTTATGGAGATGTAAGGGGAACTAATTATCTTATCAAATACTCTCATGACAAATACCTCTCTGAGGTAGGAGCATTGGCGGGTGCTAGTTCACTATGGCCAAAGTAAAGCTTGATTAGATTTGTAATATCTCTAATTTGACTACGCCAGAATTCCAAGAGCATAGAGAGCACTTAACAGAGTAGGAAACATGTAAATTGTTTGTCATGTATTTGTTGCAGGACATTAGTTTTTTGGAGTTTGGTATTTGTGATTGGAATTTAATTTAGTGTGAAGAGGATTTTGAATTTTTTGATTTTGGGGGGTCTGCTTTCATGGTGTGATTTTGGAGTTTCATGTTTTGATATTTCATAACACGTAAAAAAAAAAAAAGCTTGTGTTTTGTGCGTCTTTAAACTTGGATCCTTGTGGTTTGCAAATGTAATTTCTTGAAACATGAAAAATCATTTGGTTTAATGATATTGTAGTTTTTTTTTTTTTTTTTTTTTTTTTCTCTAAAAAAAAATTTT
>Ga0116227_10009151_pt1 | contig 18154 bp, 8 predicted proteins | sample S1TSphgellanicum_FD_89693 | JGI IMG/M metagenome (GOLD analysis project Ga0116227, IMG submission 89693) | Host-associated microbial communities from peat moss isolated from Minnesota, USA - S1T2_Fb - Sphagnum magellanicum MG | ecosystem: Host-associated > Plants > Peat moss > Unclassified... | reverse complement strand
TCCACCAGAGAACACTAGGAAGAAAGATTCAAGGAAGAAATCCAAGAGGGGAAGGAGGTCTAGATAGACAGTTAGATACCCAAGGGTTGCAAACCCTTTTACATTGTAAATTTTGAAATTTTGATATAGATTTTTTTTTGCGGCCCAAAGTGACCCAAATAAACCCTGCTTCCAAAATAAGAATATAGTGCCATGCTTTTGCAATACACAATGCATCTCAAAAAAATTTGCAAGTCATAATTCTTCGCAATACTGCAAAAGCCAAAAGACCAATGGTACCATGTCACAGACATCGCTACACTCTTGGGGGTAAAATCATTCCAGAATACGTTTGCGAAATCTATGATTTCGCAAACTTTTAGCGGCATTCTGAGAATCCCAAAAAGTTTGCGTGGTTTCCGATATAAGATCTAACGCAAACTTGTTGGGATTCTCAAAATGCCGCTAAGGGTTTACGATGGACCTTATTTTGGAAACCGATAGACTTTTGAGTCGATTCGCCAAGTCGTTGCGGCGATGGGTTTGTTGCAAATAGTTTCCGATGTAATGTCAATTATAAACGGTATATAGAAGCAGTTACAATTGTAAAAGGTTTGCAATTGTGTCAAGTTCGGGAGTTGTGAAGGACTTGCGATTGTACGGGTGCGAATGTTGTAGTATCGCAAAGGCTTAACAGTTTGCGAGGAGTTATGGTTCGCAAATGCGGGTTTTCGGAAACTTCTTTCTTTGTTGTTTGCGATGATATGTGGATCGCAAAATACCCCCCTGTTGTTGTAGTGTTTCTCACTTTAAATGGGAGTTGTGTCATTTGCTTTTCATAGTTTACAATTTTTTATGTTTCACTTGGTGGCCACCAAGCATTCAATTATATTTTTAAAAAATTTATGGTGTATATATATATTTAAAATATTAATAAAATTTGTGTGATAATGTGATGTTGTAGTTTTGCCAATTTAGCTTTTCTCGTGTTTCAAATTCAAAGGGTTGAGTTTCTTGATGTCAAATGGGAGCACTAAGATTTTGGCTTTCAATCATTCATGAAAATGCATAGTCTTGTCTTAGAGTTGATATGAATGTTTTTAACATAATGTGTACATGGATGTTTTTGGAATTGTTGGTTACAAAGTTTTTTTAATTTTAAAATAATGTAATTGAAAAAATTATAATATGACATTCACGTAAAAAATGATCATTAATTTGTTAAGTCTAATTGCCACCAAGTGGAGTTCATTCCATCCACTAAGTTGTATAGAATCCTAAATTAAAAATTCAGTCCTATAATTTTCACTTGGTGGGCATTAGGCAAAATACTCTTTTCATCATAATATATTAATTTTGAAACTAGCATAATATTATATTGGTACTAAATAGGTATGAATTCTTTTGAGACAAAATGTCTTCATGGATGTTATTTTTGTGAATGATTGTTGTTTTTACTTGAATATAAGGTTACATTAAAAAAATTTGGTGGCCACTAGATAGAGTTTATACCATCCATGAAGTAGGGAAAAACCCTAAATTAACAATATAGTCCTAAATTAATTAAATATGTGTTATTTGATTTAATTGATTTGGTAGGTTTATTATTACATTGAACTTTGTAATTTTTCAATTCAAAAAATGTGTAAATCATAATTACTCTACATACTCATTAATTAACAAATTCAAATGCATCATTTGAAACTTTGAATTGAGTTATATATTCAAATACTATTTAAGTACATCAAATTTACTAACTTTCATGAAACTTCATGAGTCTTTTCCATTTCAAAATGTACAACAATTAAAATGGTTTTAAATATTTCTTTAAAACAATCATATGTAATGTCTGAAATATACTTCTTTAAATAAAAAATTTATTTTCACAATTACATTGAATTTTATATCTTTTTTGGTTTTGAAACGTGAAAAAATAATTAAATCACTTAATTAAAAAATTCATATATAATGTATTAAATATTTGATTGAGTTATAATATATAATTATTTAGGTAAAAATAATTTATTATCATGTAATCATATTGAACTTTGTGATTCCTTTCAATTTTAAAATGTGAAAAAAAAATCAATATTTGTTTAAAAATTTCAAGCAATGTGTTTTTTTGCTTGGGTTAAAATTTTTGCATATAATTATTTGGGTACATTTGGTTTCCTTACTTTCATCATTGACTTCAATTTTATAATATTTAAAATCCAAAGTCATAGACATTCCATTACTTTACATATTTTTATTTATGCCACATATTTATAAAAAATTAATGATTTAACAAAATCTTTAGAATATCATTTTTAAAAATCACTTTTGAAAATTATGGTATTAAAATTTTTATGCCTTCAATCTTATATCAATTTTGTAATAAAAGTAAGAAAATTGAATTCAATGTTACGATGTTTTTGTAATAACAATGGATTTTACTAAAATTTTATAAATTAATTATTTTTATTCTTAAAATTTAAATGAGATGCACATTAGTTTTATTCCATTTTTTATGAGATTAAAAAAAATATTTTATTTTATTATCCAATTTACTCATGTCATTTGATCATACATAAATAAATAAATAGATGGTTTAATGGCTAATTAAATTTGGACATATATACGCATTCTTGATTGATTCATCACAAATATGAATTGAAAATAAAATTTGAATAATTCAATATTAACATGTAAATTTAGTTAATTATTATGATTTATTTTCTATAATTTTGATAAAAATAATTTTAAAAAAATAATACTCCATTTTTTTGTTACCTTTTTTTCAAATTTCCCCCTTTTATATTATTTATTTATTTGAATAATTATGAATAATAATTGAAATCATGATAACTATATCTTTTGTCTTTTGTTTTGCAATGAAATTTATAAAATGAGAACATGGTTTTTTTTTCCATTTCATTAATACCACATCATTAAAAATAACATTATAATCATATGTTGATATTTTATGATTAATTCTAGTCATGTTATTTATATTAGTCAACATAAGCAAATCCACGTGGGTGCCCACACTTACCATGTGTGCAACATATTGTTTAATTTGACTATAATGCTAGGTTTTTTTAATCATAATGGACATTTCTACTTTTGATCTTAATCATGATGGACACATTTAGTCATTTTAAACATGATGTTAGTAAAGTAAAAACCATGCTTTTGTACTAGTGACATAAGAATTTTCTTTAGCTCTTTTAAAATAAATGTTATGATGAGCAAACTCCTTTCAAATTCTTAAAATAAAAAATATGCATAATCTTGTGGTTCCATTCGTGAGGAGATTATTTCAAAACATACAAGGATTTTTTAAGCTTACATACCATATTTTCCTTACCATTTAATGCACCTCAAGATCTTCAATGGTTACAATTATAAGCATAGCTCCAATTGATTCCATCGTGCAATAGGGGAAAAGGTTTTATTGAAATTAATACCTTCAACTTGTGCAAATTTTTTGGCCACCAAACAAACCTTGTGCCTTGCCATAGAGCCATTGGCATTATATTTGATTTTGAAAATCCATTTGCAACTCACTAAGTTGCGATTAGGTGAAGGAAAGTAAGTATCAAAAGTTTTATTGTTTTGTAAATATTAAAATTCAAAATCCATGGCCTTTTTCCAATGTTATGAATCTTCACCATTTAAAGTCTCCACAAAAGAATTGGGTTCATTGACTCAACAAAAAAAAACATATGAAGGATTCATGTCTTCTTTAGCCATTGTTGGATTTTCTTGCACTTGTTGGGGGATTCTTTTATCTTCCATATGGATAACCTTCCTTCTTGAACAATTTTAGCAATCACCTTATTTGAATCATAAGACTTTAATCAACATTTGGTGGCTTCAAATTCCACCTTGAAGTCTTATTCTATTAACTACTTAATCAATAATCAATTCTTTGTTAACTTTTGGACATACAACACATTTCTAATACACTCAAAAATCCCATTTGGGAAGTTGAAAATAATAATGCCTTTCCCACATACATCAAATGTACTATTATCTCCAAAATATATTTTGTGATTCAAAGTAAACTCTTCAAAGGTTGAAAATATATATTTTTAAAAGGTCATTTGTTGTGAAACTCTAAAATGAACAAATCGCACGTCCTTGCAAATTGCAAAAATAGATTAAGTAGTCATAAGAAGTTCAATTTTACTTATTGTGGTTATTTTTGAAGAACCTTTTAATTTGTTCTTCGAATCTTATTTTTCTTGTGACATTCTCTTGTAAAATGGCCTTTTGTGCCACAATTATAGCAAGTTTTTTTGTTTTGTTACTTCTCATTCTTGAACTTCTTTCAATCTACAACCCTTTTGAACTTCTTAGAAACACCTTTAATAGTTAGTGCTTCATGTTTTGTACCATGGTCAACCTACACCTGAAATATTTCCTACATGAAAAGGATTTTTGAGATATTTCACATTAAACTTACCCAACATATATCATAATCCCAAAAGTATATGCATGTAACACAAATATATCATGGTAAAAGTAAACTTAAGTAACTTGGTAGGAAGTTGATATCCAACAATAGGGACACACCTTTAATCTCATTATTTAGATGGATTGATTCGTAATATTGGAGAAGGTTTGAATCTATATCCTATCCATTTTTACCATGTTGTGTAAAATTGTCATGTTAACCAAGTTGATGACATCCATACACACAATTTCCTATGAATGTAACAAATTGCATGTGATGTTTTTTCTAAACAAAGTTGTATTCATGAGTTAATTTCAATTGAAATCACATAAAAAATTTAGTTTTTTCAATGTGCCAAACTGAACATCATTTAATCATGCATATGCATCACCATCACATAATTTAATATGAGGATAAATGATGAATTGGACATTTTGATGTGAGTGGGTCTTTTGTGAAGTAACTAATAAAATAATTGAAACATAAATTGGCAAAAATACAAGGTTTTTTCACTTATTGATGTATGGTGCCAATGAACATTAAGGTAGCTTGGTTGTTATACAAATTGACAAATGTAGTTGAATATTTGCAATGCAATGAGTTGTTTACTATAACATTTCAATTTATGATGCATCTTGTTTTGTGCAAGTTTGTCCTTGTTGTGAATGAGGTCCTCAAGAACCAAATCTAATGGCTAAAAGGATACAACTTGTAACGCGTGACGGAAGGTTCGAAGGAGATGTTAGGTTTATCAAGTATCCAAGGGGCCATTGATGTGGCTAAAATCCATATTCAAAAGCCAAAACTCTAAGCTCTTGTTGTAGATTACCATTCCTTCAAATCAAAGGCATATAATGTGTGATTGCAAGTTATTATGGACCACATGAAGCATTTTCTTGATGTTTTTGTGGGGATATTAAGTTCTATGAACAATGCTAGGCTCTTGTGATTGTATTCAATATATCATAATGCCACTTGGTTTGAGATTTGTTCAATGAATGCTTCTCTCATGAAGATAGATAAAAAAGATCTTGTTTTTGTCATGGTTTGTTTGTGTCCTTTGAAAATCTTTTGTTTCATTTGTTTTTGTGCCTATGACAATAGAAAGTTTTTGTTTTAATTTTTTTATTAATATTAGTGTTCTATTGGTATATTTCTTAATTGGATATATTCATTGGGTGTAGATAAGGTATACATTATTTTTAATACCTCAATACACCCACATGTAGCTAGGGTTATGTAAATTTGAAAAATAATATTATACCATTTTTTCCATTGCCATGTTTCATGTTTAGGGTTTCATGCAATTGTATCTCCTACCTTAAAACAAGACCTCTTGTCACCCTTGAATTCAACCTTTTATGTGTCCCAAAATCTGCTCTAATTTCTCCCAAACACACTCCCTATTTCCATTGTCAAATAACCCCTCAAACAACCCCCAAATCTGCCCCAAAAAACACCCCCTTAATTCACTGCTGATTTGCCTCAACCCTCAATTCAGCCCCAAATATCATGGTACTTGTGACCTCAAAACCCCCTCAAATCCCCACTTGTGCCCCAAACAATGCCCCCTCCGTCCTACCCCCCCTCCTGCTGCTGAATAGTCGTAGGGAGCTTACAACGATAATGCCCTCAATGGAGCAATACCTTTACTTAAAATCCCTACTGCATATGAGTCCTCTTCAATCTTGTAAACACCATGTGGTTATTAGAGCTAAAAACATGCTAACATTAGAGCAAATTGCTGATCATTACCACAAATTAGTTGAGACACTTTTAGTAGGGTATACATGACTCCACTGGCAATCAGAATCCAAGTGATGGGCCAATTGGTCAGTAACAGACTAGCAGCAGCTTGCTTATAGGCCCCCGTTATGGACATGAAAATCTGATGTTGCATACTGATGATTATGAGCACATGGGGTCTGCAGAATTTTGCTCTGGCAATCCAGGCTCTATCATCTGAGGAAGGAATTCATCAGGTCTTCAGCTGGGCGAGTCGGTAGAAAATTCAACTTAATGCGCTTCAAAACCAAAGTGATATGATCTGGCTCCGAATTTCAGACCTGCTGTTTGAGTAGAACCCCTTCACTTGGCACTGATCACTGCTTTATTGGTCATCAAGGGACACAGTCCTCTGGCAATTAGAAAAGGTGATGGTAATCTCCTGTGAAAGCAAGTAAAATTATTTTGATTCCCTTTTACAGGAAATTATTGCTGTGGAGATGATCACCACCAGCCTGGATAAACAGTAAGTTAATATGGAACAAAAATACAACCATAATCATTCAGGGGCCTCTGTTTGTCATCACATCATCAACCCAGGTCACCATGTAAGTTCTGTAGAGACAAGTAGTTCTAATCACTGTGTTTGAGAGGGTTATGAGTAAGTAGTACATAATTTCTCTCAAGTTCATGCCTTCAGACAAACATGGACTCTAGCTGACCACAAACAGGATTGTGATGGCCCAGAGACTAAACCTCAGTAGTGTCCTATGTTTGTAGTTTTGTGATGTCTTTTGTGATCTCAATGAAGAGACACAAATCTTAATTTCCAGAGAATTTGTGCTGGTATTCAAACTGCAATCTAACTGTTGAAATGGAGGGATGAGGTTGGTTCAAAGTGGTGGTGAATACCTCTTTCAAGCTTAATGAAAACAGCGTGAACACAATATTAATAGTTGTGCACTGAATTTTTTACTAAATGGAAATGGGGTTGTTGTGTCCCTTTCTTTGCACTGAAGGTTTCATTTGTGCCCAAAAGAAAAGAATTTTTTTTTTTCTTAAATGTATGGACTCTGGAGCTGTTTTCATATATTCACTTGTGGTGTCACACACCATTTGGAGGTGCATCATGAGTCAAACACCACAGAAAGGCCTGACCAGCAAGAATTGGGGTCAACTGTACAAAACATACTATGAGCCCCGCCCCTCCCCAAGAAAACACAAATCCCGGAGTTTGTCTACATTCTCCAATGATTGTGGTGGTATTGTCAATTTCCCAGAGCCTGAGAACTAGATTTCAGGGTCCCTTTGCTAACAATCATGCAAGAAGTTGCTCACATTGGGTTTAAAGTTGCATTGTAAAGTTATTTGAAGTTGCTTACAAACCTTACCTCCAAATACTAGGCCCCATCCTCACCCACATCCCACCCCCCAAAAAACTTCATGTCCAGAACCCAATAAAATTTGGAGGAATTTTACAAAGCTCAAAGTGATTTCCCAACCTAGTGAAGATGAAATCGAAAATTCTCCAGCTTCCTCCGTGGTTCTCAAAAGAAGAGCTTGGGGGTGGAGGAGAGGGGAGAGTGTGGTGTTAAAACACCAAAGAAAACCACTTATCCTCCCTCCACTACCTCATAACTGATCATAGGCAGTGTGTCACTACTGTGCCAGTATGCCATTGGATATTTTGCTGCCTTCTGACGTTTTTGTATCTCACCAATACATGTTTCCAAGTTCCTGGTTGTTGGTTGGTTGAACCTCATAACTCATCCACTTCTCTGTCACAGAACCTGTAAGCTTGATGGCTCGGAACATTTAGTTATGTCCGGTAACTGACTCGAGATGGCAGTTACCATGAATAGTCAAGGTGCTCACGAACTTGCGCTCTCTTGTCGGTCACCTAGTCCATAGCTGATGTAAATCTGCATGAGAAAGTATGATGGGTTTAGTGGACCCCATTGTGTGTTTTGGTGACCCAAATGATCCGTGCAAGTGGAGTTATGTAATACGCATGAAATAAGGAAGTAGGGTTGGCGGGGGAATGGATATGAGAACAAAGGGGAACACCAGTAGGTACACCCAGCACAGTAGTGGGGTCATCTCAGCGCAGCCCAGCCCAGCCAGCCAGCCTGCATGTTGAAACAAGACTGAACTAGGTTACTGCCAATTAAAGGCGCTTGGTCAATAATGACCAATAATTCACACCTCTAAATAATCCTGACATCCTCCTCATCCAATATGACACCAACCCTGCTCCTAATTCCACCGTTGATTGAGCCTCATCATCTTCTCCATTTATAACACAGAACTTGCTTGCTGCAACCTCATCTCGACCCTTCAAAACGTCAAACCCCTGGCTCCTTCTGATGCAATCTAACTGTTATTCAGCATACCTGGCTAAGTTATTATATTATTAAATTAGGTGTAAACCCTTTTCAGACTCAGCTTTTCTTTTTCCTCTCATAACAAGGTATGGTAAACTTTTAGCCTAAGCTAGACAGACCAGTTTCTGATGAAACCAACAGCATGCTCTAACTTATTAAAAAATGGTTGATTTATAGCGAGCCACGTCTAAGTAAGGTTGAATTTTTTTACAAAAGATTTATGAGTGTGTACTGATCTGGGGCATTGATTTTTTCAACAGATTTTCATTATTTGTTGACTTGAAAATGATTTTGAACTATGCAAAGGATTTTCATGACCCAAATTTACCAGATTTTGAGGGGGAAAAAAATTCAAATAGCCAGATTTTAAAAACAGTTTTCAGTGCCCATCAAAAAATATAGAAGGATTCTTTTTTTCTTAGAAATATTCATCTCTGGCTTTATAGCCAGATTTGTTTAATTTTCTTCTGAATGATTGCCATTTTGTGCACATCACAAAAAATTAAATAATGAACATTGAGGGTTTAGGGTGTTGAAAGGGCTTTGGCTCTTTAGGGCTTAAGCACAGTCTTCTTTTGTTGTTGTTTGGGACAAAATCCTCCTAGTTGAAAGAATCAGAGAAAAGAATTGCATTCTTTCAAACAAGGGAAGCTGGTCCAAATGATGGCCACATTAAAACACTTTGTGCACAACTAACAAGCAAGCAAGAGAACTTAAAAGACTTTATGCACAACTAGAGAACAAGCAAGAGAACTTGACCGTTTTGATTTTGAGAGCGAAAAAAGAGGTCTACAATACTAGAGCATCTCAAGAGTGTATGTAACCCTGGAGTGCTGTAGCACAAGTGGGGATACAGGTACCGTACTCTGCACTAGCATGTTGCATACAACTTTAACCACTCATCAGTTACTGTACTTACCACATGATATTCTTGGGGATGTTGCTTGAGTCATTTTCACACTCGAACTTACCATTTTGAAGACCACATTGGTTATAGCCCTTTTAAATATATATATATATATATAAACAAAAAATGTCAATTCTACAGTTGCCCAAAGTTATAAAAGTAATTGCAAGTCAGGGTCAGACAGGTCTGCCACCTTATTCCAAAATATAGGTAGCATGCGGAGCTTTGAGACCTAATGATGATTTCAGACCGCCTCCACACTTATCACAAAGTTGTTACTCGATTGGTTATCAGGATAGCTATGGAACTTTTTGTGACAGAACCAGTAATACCAATAATGTTCCTCAAATATTGTCTTTGTAATTATTGTCTCTCCCCTCTCATCCTTTGCTCGACAAGTTGTTTAGACTTGGGTGGCTCCAGAATGACCAAAGAAAATTAAGCTGGTTTGTTTTCCTTGAACATGTGAGTAGTTCATGTTGGTTGGAAGCCATAAGATTCACTGAACAAAAGCAAACAGGAGAACTTACTGACTTAATTAATTATTAATAATATTGGAATTTATCTTTCATATTCATATATCCTAGTGGGCCAGTTACTCTGGAATTACCTGGTATAGCCAAGAATTGGAAGCATCAATGGAGTCCCTGATGTTGAGAGGAGTGAAAACTTTAATTTCTGGGTCACAAGCATGAAACTAAATGCCTGGCCAGTGCAGTCCCACATGTTCTGATGATTGTTTCACGGGTACATATGAAAACCTTTGTGAAGGATTGGTAATATTAATTATTGTCTTTACAACCCACGAGGTAAAAGTTGAAAGGGGTTGGAATGGGATGTACCATATATAATAACTGGGCCAGAGTGGCCAATGATATAGGTGGGTGTGAAACCTTGATTCTACATAATCACTAGTGTCACACTATTCCTGAATTTGAGTACAACAGGCATGTACAAATTATAAGCACAGCAATATCACACATTTTGCGCACCTATCCCTAAGAGGACCAATTGAGTCCCAAGATAAAAGTTCATACTTAACTGGTCCCCGCCCCCACCATTTCCCCCAGCTGAAACTTTCTTAATCTGTACCACTAGTTGCCATAAGTAGATTCTTTTCCAAGGTTGGACTGAAGGAAACTTCCAAGTCCCCCAAGGAGATCAAATCCTTGGTCACAAATTTTAATGACACTATATGGTGCCTGAAAGTAGAGTATTAACCATACTGTGGTTAGTGTAAAGACTTTTATTTTCAATACTTTGTAAAACCTAATAAAACTCCTGAAAGAAGACTTGTTTACTTGTCAATGGAAGTAGAGCTGCCTTAATTAAGCTGGTGGTAAACAGGTCCAATGAAGTCCAAACTCGGTTTCACACTATTTAAAGCCTAATCTTTCATCCAAATTACTGTTGACAAGCCATTATAGTATTATACTAGTGGAGCTACTGTAACAATTTGAGTGTTTGTGTATCATGAGAAATTAACAGACTGCCCCACATTCAGTGTCTAAGTACAGGACGGTCTGCTGTTTGGAATTTTTACTACTTGGTTAGACACGTGTGCAAGGCAGCAATACAATTTTTTTTGCCTTTTTAGCTCCTCAGTTGCATGCACAGCCTCTTGAAACTACAGCGATGGAAAAGGACCCAAAGTGATGATTTTGCATTTGCAACAAACAGGATCTGTTTGCACACTCTCTTCAATTTAGACTTGAGTTTGTTTTGCAAGAGGATGGGGAGGGGATGAACATTGAATTGCTGTAATAGACACAGATGTATTGCAAGTCGGAAGTCACAATCAGCATGAAGATGTTGGTCACAAGGACATTTTGTGATCCAAAATGAGTACCAAGATGTCAGCCTTCTGCTTTAGACAGTTAAAGAATTACAGATTTGAAACAATGTGGACGAACAATTTTTCCAATTCCAGGACTCCAACGATGCGTAATGAGAGTTTGAAGATCAGTGCGATCACTGTAATGAGAAGGTCAAAAGATTAATCAAACCTTGCGGAAACATGTTCTCAATGACCAGCTGCTGTCCATGCTAAGAGACCCATCTACAAAATTATGCAGAGATACGAGGGAAGAACACTGTGACATGATGAGCTCCAGTCTCTCTTCAGAAAACACACTCCAAAGTGTGGGGCCACTACAGATTTCTAACACAGGAACACAATTCAGAAGGGCACCCCACTACAGTCCTGAGCTGCACTCTTTTTAGGAAAATCAGACCTGGCCATTTCATGTGGCTGGTGCACAAAACGTTAAATGACTCAATAGCAGAACACAAAGAGAACTTAGACAAGGTTCAAGAGCTAAACACCGATAAAATGAACAGTGCAAATTCCACCAACTTCCACAGCATGAGATCAATATAAGTATTCGGTACTAGTCCAAACCTCAATAACACGACCATGGACATGGTTCAATATGTGAACAGAAAAAAATGCAGATCAGATACAGCAGCTAACTATATGAGATTTTGTAAGGATAAAGGCTGTTTCATTATTTCTCAATAGGCAAGGCTAGATTACAGGTCTTCTAGAGTCAGTCATTCACGTGATGGGCAACCACATAGTTTGCAGCCAAAGATGATCATCTTTTGCAAGCTGCCAAATTTACCAGCTAGCTAAAACAGAAGAGATGATCCCTCTGCGGCCTTTATAGTTTGTGCTCTACGCAATGAATAAACCACAAAGACAGCAGCCCTAATCCTAGATCTCACTAGAATTCAATTCTATTCTCAAGGCTTGAATGATTCGCATAGTGACTGTAATCCTAGATCACTAATCCAGTCACATGAACAGATCATATGCTTCTCACTCTTGAAAATCACCAGGCTCACTCTGTACTCAGACCGAGGTGAGCTCACTCAGTCAAGCGTCTATCATGTAATCACATCACCAATCTGTTAGACTCTCCAATGATATCATCATCTTCTCACATGACTCACCCAGTATTGTAACCTGGCTAACTTTTAAAAATCTGAGCAAGTCTGATTCCAGGGCCTCATCAGTCTCATACATGTGTAATCTCATCTCTAGAAGTGAATTTCGAAGCTTGAGTCCCAGTTTTTCCTCCTTGTGTAGATCCTATAATCCTAATCACAATCACAAGCTCAATAAGTACCTGATCCCAAGAGCTAGCTGATCAGGCCGGCTCTCACTGCATTAACGTACTACTTGGGTAATGGGCAAACCTGCTGCATACTAGTCTGAAAAGAAAAAGAGAATTCAAAGGGCTCAAGGGTTCAAGGGTAACAACATACAGTCTTATTTGGAATTTTAATTATTCTGAAGGACTCATCATCATGGGGCCTTGTTTCCAGGCTTTAGTAATTGAAAGAAATTTTAAAGGAATGGAAATGTCATGACCCCCCTGCAACTCCCCAACTTGTCACTCCTGATCTCGAGGAAAACACGCCCCTAAGATTGGCCCAACTTGAAGCGCGCTTGATGTTCTCACATGCAGCATCCAAACCTCGAGTCTCCGACAGGATGCATAACCTCGAGGCCTCCGCGACGAGAAATATGATGAAATACTAAGTTGAGAAGATCAAGCTTTCTTGGCCATGGTGTGTTTATTATTGTGCATCCAAACCTTGAGGACATGTCGCTTCACTCCAACGTTTGCACAAAATTCTTGGACTGCAGCCTCATCGTGCTTTTGCATCTTCCAGCCCAATTTCTCAGCAAAGTTGCACATCTCATCCTTCTGTTCCGTAGAGAATTTGGTTCTGAATCTTTTCTTGATGGTTGAAGGCGAGCTCCCACCTCCTCCAATATTCCCTCCTTCATTCTCATCAGAATCTGCAGCTCCCGTGCTCAGTGCCATGAGTCCTATGGGAGCTATAGGTTTACCCTGCTGATGATATTGAGTGACAGAAGTTGGGTAACCCATTCCAGGAGCTACAGTTCCGGCTGCAGATACTGGCGTCCCTTGAGCGAACCCACCAGCAGCTTGCGCAAAACTTGCCGCCCGTTTCTTCGAATCCTTGAACTTGTAGCAGTCACTGCATACAAGATTCTCTCCCTCGACTTCTCTTCTATGGAAGTTTCTGTGGCAGCCACAAGCTGCGCATTTGAGGGCATCAGCTGAGCCCTCTTCCCCTGAAGGCATGAATTCCCCACACCCATCTAGAGCATGGTTTCCTAAACTGGCAGCGTGGTTTTTCTGACATTCTCTGTACCTGGTGGTTGTAGCAGCTGCCTTAATCTTATCCAGCTGCTGCTTTTTGATGTTGTTGTTGTGTCCTGCTGAGCTCGACAAAGTCTTGCTCACGGCTGCAATCTCTAATGCTTGGATTTCATCCATTGCTGCTGCTGCTGCACTGCCGTTGTTGCCACTGTTTAACATCTTCAGCTTGGTGGTGGTGGTGGAGTCAGGAGGCACTGAAGCCTGGGCCACAAAGGTTGCTGGGATGTCAGTCTCTGCATGAGAGCTCGGATCCATCGTCAAAAGGGGCATGAACTCTTGTTGAGATTTCTACTTAGAACCTCGTGAAGCTCTGAAGGACGTTGAGTCTCCTGGAAGCAGCTTCTTCGGACCGTGCAGGCCTTTCCCCTTGCAACAGAGACTTTCTACAGGATCCTTCTGAAGATCATACTAAAAACTCACATGCGATTGCAGCCTGATGATGACGAACTTTCCTTCACACCTGATCAATTCACCTCGTCTCGTTCCTTGAGCAGTATTGCTGCCTGATGAGAGATAAATCCTGAAACCTCTTTCTGCCACGACCGCGTCCCTTCATCACTGGTCTTCAAATTCTCCAACGGATTGCTCTCCAGCTGGTCCAGCAATGCTGCTGCAAACAAGAAAAAATCTACCAAGAGGTTCTAGACTTCTAGAAGCAGATTTCAAGGGTCCGCCGGGAGGAGAATCAGAGAACTGCAGGGTCTAGATTTCCGTGGACCCAGGTGGAACTTTCGGACGTCGAAGAAAGAAGAGAGAATATAGCTCAATTTGAAAAAACCCACTCCCGACCCCTGTCTGTCTTCCTACTCCCACCAATGTGAAGTTCTCCCACAGATCTGGCAAAGACAAGACAGACGAAGAAAGAAGTGAAAAAGATGCGACAGAGAAAGAACGGAAGATCGAGGAGCAGAGGTCGAGGGTCCCCAATCTTGGCACCAACGCAGATACGCAGCTTGTGCATAAGAGTGCACCCAGTATGCCGCAAAAAAAACGAAACAAAACAAACACAGAACCCACCCTCCTAGTCAAAAACCAGCACCGGAACAAACACTCCCTCGAGTACTGTATTGGATGATCCACGACGACACTATGCATAAAATCCAGCTCGAGATAGCTCTCCCAAGCAGCTGATTCCACCCTTTCTGTTGGTGAACTCGAAGCTGAAAAAGCAACCTGAATAATATTTGGTCCCCAGGTTCTTCTTGTGTGTGTCGTCACTCGGAAGTCCCCCGAGTCAGTCAGCCACCAGCAGCCAGAAGTTCTCGTCACTATTTCCACCACTCTCACCCGTGCACTCAAACCCAAACCTCACACCTTCCTCGCTCTCTGGACAAACTCTAGTAGGCTCCCTGGAGTCACCCCTTGCAGCATCAAACCTCACAACACCACTCTAGTCTCCAAACCAGCAGTGTCGGTCCGCCGGCCAGCCAGCCACGCTCTCTCCCTCCCTCCTCCCAACTGGTTCGTTAGAAACGCAAAGAAAGAAAGAAAAAGAGAAAAGGCCGGATTTCTTCCCCCCAAACTGATATCCCCGGGCTCCTTTTTCACTTCAACCGAAACATTCAATGCTCAGCTACTGCTACAGCGTTCACCTGTAAAGTAATTATAATCCCCAGCTTCCCAGCTTCTTCCCCATGTCACAAATCTTCTTCACTACTCCCCCGTGCGAGAGAGAGACTCAAACCACAAAAGTTGTGCTCTTGCAAACACACAAACCCAAAAGAGCAAACAGGGCAGGCGCTGAATGTTGTTACTTTTCAGTCTCAGTAGCCCTCCTAGTCAGTCATGGGTGATGCACCAAAAAAAAAGTCAGCTAGTTCCCTAGTTAGTAGCAGTAAACAGCGGCACCTCCGCGACGCCTAATCTGGGGCACTCAAAATAGCCAACAGGAAAAAAAAAGAAAAAAAAGTCAGATCTAGAGGGCAGACCAAATGCAGCTTGATATACTGTCATTCACTAGCGTACCGCCCCCCTCTTCACCCCGCCCAAAACGCTTACCTAAACTAAGTCTGATCTCACTAGTGTGTGTGGTATACGACACGTCCACTGCAAACTTCTACTAGTTTCTCAGCTCCTCCTACTACCTAGCTCTTCTACGAGTTCCTTCAGCGGAAGATCTAGATAGATAGGCAGACAAACAGTACAGACAGTAGAAAAAAAAAGAAGGGGATGGATGAGCTGAAGCAGAAGAGTGAACAGAATGAATGGAGCCGTTTGGTGGGGGTTTGTGCTGTTGCTGGGACTCGATAGCTAGCTAGCAACCAGAACACTGGGGAGGGAGGGGGGGCGGGGGTGTGGCAGCAGGCAGGCGAGAGCCGGCGCAAAGCTGTTTGCAATGAGGAGAAAAGAAAAAAGCCCAAAGCAAAGTGTTATAGCCCAGCACCCTACTTTACAGCCTGCTTAACTGCCGGTCTCTGACAAAAGGGGGAGCCAGACGTGACACCCGGGAGCCCCCCACCCCTTCTCGGCTTCCTAAATTTTCATTTACTTTTCTTCCCTGTCCCTGTTATTAAGTCGCCCGCCCGTCCTTTTTTTAAGTGTCCGCTTAAGGCACTTGAATCACTGACCGTGGGGACTCGGGAGTCCCGGGAGTCATCATTGGGAAGGAGAGAGATTGTTGTGTGTGTGTGTCTCTCTCAAAATCATCATACACCGACTTTAACTGGGTTTGTTTTTCCACCTTGCCTCCTTATGGTTTTTCTTAAAACTTTTACAGGCTGTATATATGTATATATACTTATTATATAACTTCTCAATGTTATTGGATCTTATTCTTTCTGGATACAATTTTATTGTGGCACCTTTCTGTTGTATGATTTTGTTAGTTTAGTCTGTTTTTGTTTGTGTAATTTAACTCTTTGTTTTGTTTTTTTGTATTTGAATCGAAATGTGAGATTTCTTGTGCCCAATGGAGATTGGTTTTTAAAATTTTTAAAAGTTAAAGAAGGTGTATGGATGGGATCTCGGATCCTATACTTTGATGTTTGTATAGCTTAGTTTTCCTTCTGGCCATTTTTCCTCAAGTGGTTTTGTGGACTGTGGGTTAAAGGAAGGGAATGTGGGGGTGAAGCCCATGGTACAGAACCCCCATGGAAAGTACCTCTCATATGTAAAGATGGGGTGGGATTTCTTTCCAATAGGGGGTTTCTTTACAAGTTCAAGTATAGTAGGGGAGGAAACCAAAGAAACTGATATGAAAGATAAGAGATGACGAGGTTACACTATCTGTACATTAAATTATCTCTCTTGATAAGGGGGTGATAATGGGTGAAGGTTACAAATTAATTCCCTAGAAACAAATACAGCAATCCCAAAAACACGCTTTCCAGCTCTAATCACCACTAGTACATCCCTTTTTGTAAATGTGCAATAAATTGTGGGGGGGGTGATATCCCTGCTTCATTATTCAAAAAACCATTTAGTGAACCTCAGGCGACACACATGGCATTCCATAATCCATTCCAGCCTCATCCCAGAGGTTATAATTTCATTATCAATCAAATCCTACACTCCCTCGCAAAGTGCGCCTCATCATTCTTAATTATACACACCTGCAATGCCCCCATTAATTTTACCACAATAAATCAACTCTCCTATCTTTGTCTAACGTGAACCTTTACACTCGTATCCTCATTATTTAAACCACAAAAATTGCATTCAAAATTCCACCCACATTACTTACATTGCACTCTATAATCGTGATCATTTAGTATATTTAGCATTTAGGAGTTTGTATTTAGTACCCCCCCCTTCCCCCCTTTCCCATAATTTGAAGTGGCCAGTGATAAGGAAACCGTGATCATTTATTCAGAGGAAAAAAACAGTTGTTAAACTACGCCCCTCCCTTTTCCCCCTTATGTTTGTCCAATTAAAGTCCGCAATCCAACACCAAAGTGCACTACCACCACAAACCACCTGCCTTAATTACCCATCATCAACAACAAAAGACACAACTTACTCCAACACTCCCGCCTCTCTCTCCCCCGTCCCGCTTATAATTCTCTCTTTAAATAGAGCACTGAGGAAAGGCCATACGGTTTCCCCGGCCCTCCCCCCCCCCCGCCCATTTTGGCCCTTCCTGCGTCCGTGCTCTCATTCATTCCTTCAGACCATAGAACAGAACTTCACACCCCCCATGTTTGTTTTATTAAACACCAGACACATAAATGATGAACCAAGACCCCCACAACATGCCTATTGCGGCCCAGGCCAACTTAATTGAATAAGGGAGTAGGCCTTCAATTTCATTATTATGAGAAAAAGATTTTTAAAATGAGTAAATAGGGAGGCAGGGAGAGAGCTTAGAAACTTCACGTTAGCAAGGGGGGGGGAAATAGAGAGACAGACAGTGGAGATAACTCAGGGTAACTACCAACAGGAAAAAGAGCTTAACCAAGGTTTAAGTAAAAAAGGAATTGACAAAACATGTTCACTAGATAGTCGGACAAAGCGTTTTTGACATTAACAAAAAACAACACACCAAAAACCCACCACAATAAACAAAGGCCCCCCACACCAT
>Ga0116227_10009149_pt1 | contig 18158 bp, 13 predicted proteins | sample S1TSphgellanicum_FD_89693 | JGI IMG/M metagenome (GOLD analysis project Ga0116227, IMG submission 89693) | Host-associated microbial communities from peat moss isolated from Minnesota, USA - S1T2_Fb - Sphagnum magellanicum MG | ecosystem: Host-associated > Plants > Peat moss > Unclassified... | reverse complement strand
TCCAGCGCCTGGTAGATCGGCACGGTGCCGATCGGCACCGGCGAGTTGCGGATGATCCACTCGCGCGTTTCGTGGATGTTCTTGCCGGTCGACAGATCCATCACGGTATCGCCGCCCCAACGCGTCGACCACACCATCTTCTCGACTTCTTCCGCAATCGAAGAAGTGACGGCGCTGTTGCCGATGTTGGCGTTGATCTTTACGAGGAAATTACGGCCGATGATCATCGGCTCGAGTTCCGGGTGGTTGATGTTGGCAGTGATCACCGCACGGCCGCGCGCGACTTCGCTGCGCACGAACTCCGGCGTGATTTCGGCAGGAATGCTGGCGCCGAAGCTCTGGCCGGCATGGCGCTTCATGTAGCCAGCCTTCTGGTAAACCTCGCGCAGTTCCTGAAGACGCGCGTTTTCGCGGATGGCGATGAACTCCATCTCCGGCGTGATGATGCCCTTGCGGGCGTAGTGCATCTGGGTGACGTTGGCACCCGGCTTGGCGCGCAGCGGCGAGCGGATGTGTTCAAAGCGCAGATGGCGGGTCTTCTCATCAGCGGCGCGGATGCGCCCGAAGATCGAGGTCGGGCCCTTCAGCTCCGTGGTGTCATCACGATCCGCAATCCACGGCGAACGCAGCGCCGGCAGGCCCTGCAGCAGGTCAATCTTGGCGTTGGGATCAGTGTACGGACCGCTGGTGTCGTAGATCGTCAGCGGCGGGTTCGGCACAAAACCGTCCTGGGTGCGGGTGGCGGTCTGGGTGACTTCACGCATCGGCACGCGGATGTCCGGGCGCGAACCCGTCACATAGATCTTCTTCGACTGCGGGAACGGTGTGCACACGTCAGCCGACAATGTCGCGGCTTTCTGCAGGATGTCTTCAGCAACAGCACTCATGGCGCAACCTCTTTGCGGCGACGGAAAGCAGGCGCGCTGGGCGCACCCTGAAGCCTTCCCTTCGCCAGTTTGTGAACAGTTTGGTTCGGACCGGCCAGGTTCCAAGGGTTTGATCTCAGCCCGTAAAAGGGCACCCCCGGCTTGGATAGGTGAAGCGTAGGCTAGCGACGACAGTGAGGCAACCAAATTGTTTTATTTGATTGAATGAACCCGGTTTTCTGCGGAGGCGTACTAACCCTTCTGCGCATCCAGCCAAGCCTTGCGAATGGCGCGCCCGCACTGCACCGATTTGGCAGCCGCCTTGGCGCTGAGCTCATGGCGAGCCAGCACCCCGTAAAAAGTCTTCGACGCATCAATCCAGGGATAGAAGCCGAATGCGCCCGGACTGCTGAAGGCGCCATCACCGACCTTGGGATCATCTTCCACCCAATGCGCCAGCGAGTAGTGCCAGCTTTCAGCCGCCGCGATGGGCGTATCCACCGCGGTGGAGCAGGTCTTTGGATTGGTGCAGACCGCGTCCGCGCCCAGCAGCGAAGCGAGGATCAGGTCACCGCGCAAGAGCTTGCGCAGGAATACCGCGTAGTTGCTGGCACTGGTGCTGATTCCGGCCGCGAGTTGTGGCGAGTCGTAGCTGAACTGGATATCCGTACCGATCTGGCGCGCGATCTCATCATGCAAGGCGGCATTGTTCATGCCGCCCAGCGCAAGGTCGTTCGCGGCATGGTGCTGGAAGTGCCCGCCGTTGTAGTAAAAGCGCCCCAAGTCTTCGGCGGTGTAGCGGTCGTTGTTGCCACTCGCCAAACAATCCGCGACGGTTTCGCGCTGTTTGCGAGCAGGCAACAGGCGAATACAGGCCATGTACTGCAAGCTGGCATAGCCGCTGCGCATGGTCAGCGCGCGAACATCGGCATCCGTCAGATGACCCTGCCGCCGCTGCGCGACATAAGCGCCGAAGAACCATTTGGACGCCGAGGCGATCGCCATTTCCGTGTCCGCCGCCGGCGCATCGCCACCCGCGCCGGCGCCCGCAAGGCGTCCGTTGCGATCACCAATTTCCCAGTAGAACGGCTGCACGGCCTTGCACTCCGGCGTGTCATTGGCCACTGCGGCAGCGGCGCTGGCACGATCCGCCGCCCACGCCTCCAGCGAAATCACCAGCGAAAGCATCAGGACAAAGCCGTGGATGAAACGAGGCATGGGCCACTCCTTGGAACGCCATGCCGCAATGTAAGAGCGCCGACCGGCAGCCGCAATCGCCTGGCCGTGACGCAGCGTCCGCTTGCGGGTTAACTTGGGTTAAGGGCGCGAGCCTCCAGCAGACGGGGCCGCCCACCGCGCTGCACCCTGCTCAATTTGCAGCTTGCGTTTCGCAATAGCGTCACGCATAAACGCTATCCTGATCGCTTGCTCATTTTTCAGAGAGTCCCGATGCGCCAGATTTCTGCCTTTTTCGTCCTTGTCTTGTCGCTGGCCCTTGCAGCTTGCGGCAGTTCATCGCCACCCGCCGCCGGCAGCGGCAAGGTCGGCCACGTGTTCATCATCGTGCTGGAAAACAAGAGCTACGCGACGACGTTCCCGGCAACCGGCACGCCACCGGCGCCGTATCTGGCCCAAACACTGCCCGCGATGGGCGCGATGCTGACGCAGTACCACGGCACCGGCCACGTCAGCCTCGACAACTACATCACCATGATCGGCGGCCAGGCCCCGAACCTGCAGACCAGCACCGACTGCATTTTCTATTCCGACTGGGTGGGCACCACCACGCCGGATGGCAATGGCCAGGTCACCGGCACCGGCTGCGTCTATCCTCCCGCGATCAAGACCGTCGCCAACCAGTTGCAGGACAAGGGCCTGAACTGGAAGGGTTACATGGAAGACATGGGCAACGACCTGACCCGTGACGGCCGCGCCACCTGCGCACACCCGGCGCTGAATACCCAGGACAAGACCCAGAGCGCCAGCGCCACCGACCTCTATGCCACGCGCCACAACCCGTTCATGTACTACCACGCGATCATCGACGATCAGGCAAATTGCGATGCGCGCGTCGTGCCGCTGACCGCGCTGGAAGGCGATCTGGCCAGCATTTCCAGCACCCCGAATTACGTCTTCATCACCCCCAACCTCTGCAACGATGGCCACGACACCAACTGCGCCAACGGCAAACCGGGCGGTTATGAATCGATCAATGATTTCCTCAGCGAGTGGGTTCCCAAAATCACCAACTCCGCAGCCTTCAAGAAAGATGGCCTGCTGATCGTGACCTTTGACGAAGCCGAATTCCCCGGCGGTGGCCCCGGCTCGGAAGATGCGTCTGCCTGCTGCAATGAACCGGCAGGCCCCAACTATATCGGCGGCATTGGCCAAACCATCGGCAGCCTGCTGCTGCAGATTCCCGTGGTGGGCGGACCGCTGGCTGCGGTGGTGAATACCCTTGGCCTGAGCAACCTCAGCAGCGTGCCACTCGCAGGCCCCGGCCTGATTGGCCCGGGTGGCGGTCGCGTCGGCGCGGTGCTGGTGTCGCCCTTCATCAAGCCAGGCACGGTCAGCGATGTGCCGTACAACCACTACTCGATGCTGCGCAGTGTTGAAGACTTCTTCGGCCTCGATCACCTCGGCTACGCCGCCCAGCCCGGCCTCGCGCCGTTTGGCCCCGACATCTTCAACAAGTAAGGGAAAGGCCGCATGACCCGATCAAGGATGATCAGCAGAACCAGTCTACTGGTCGCCTTGAGCGCGTCACTCGGCGCCTGCACCTGGCACTTCAATGCCTGGAATGGCCCGGCGCTGCCACCGCCGCCTCCGCCCAGCGTGCAGTTCCTTGCCTTTGGCGATGCCGGGTCCGGCACCACACGGCAGGCTGCGTTGGGTCGCGCGATGGCGCGTGTCTGCGCGGATCGTGGCTGCGATCTGGCGCTGGAACTGGGCGACAACTTTTATCCGCGCGGCGTCCTCAGCGCGGATGATCCGCAGTTCGAGACCGCCTTCGAGAAACCTTACGAGCTGTTCAACGTGCCGGTCTACGCGGTGCTCGGCAACCACGATAACGGCAGCAACGGCGGCGAAGGCAACAACAACGCGCGCGGCAATTTCCAGGTGCAATACCAATCGCCGAAATGGCGCATGCCGGCGCGCTATTACAACTTTGGCGTGCCACTGGGCTCGTCCGCTCCCTACGCCGAATTCTTCGCGCTGGATTCCAATCCGCTGGCAGCCTATGTCGCCGATCCGGATCCACAGTGGGAGCCCACGGCCTATGGCGCCAAACAACTGGCCTGGCTGCAACAGAAAGTACAGGCGTCGAAAGCGCCCTGGAAGATTGCGTTTGCGCATCACCCCTATGTTTCCAACGGCCTGCACGGCAACGCCGGCAACTATGACGCCGACAAGCCGGGCGAAGCCGCCACCGCCTCCGGCGCGCCGTGGAAAGCGCTGCTCGACCGCGGCGTCTGCGCGCAGCACATCGATCTGTATCTCTCAGGCCATGACCACGACCTGGAATGGCTCAAACCTGTCGCTGACTGCGGCCGCACGCAATTCGTCGTCTCCGGCGCGGCCGCGCCTGACAAGGTCAGACCCTTTGGTAAAAACGGGCATAACGCGACCTACTGGCACGTCGATCAGACCGCGGGCTTTTTCTGGGTGCGTCTTGAAGAAGGCCGCATGACCATCGCCGCGTTCACACTCGACGACAAGGACGAACTGCCGGTGAATCCGCGCGGCCGTCCAGTGGCAGCGTATGAGCAGTCGATACAGCGGCTGCCGTAATTCCTAGCGCTTGTCGCGCATCAGGAAATACAGCGCCGCGTAGATGCGCGGCTCGATCAGCAGGCCCTCGCGACCTTTGGCTGCAAGCCAGTCATCAATCTGTGCGAGCGGCACCACGTGAACCGTGATGTTCTCGTTGTCGACGCCACCGCCTGCACTGACGCGCACGAGGTCATGCGTGCGCACGAGATACAACATCTCGGACGCAAGTCCCGGCGCAACCGGACCGCTGAACAGGATTTCGGCGCGCGCGGCACGAAAACCGGTTTCCTCTTCCAGCTCGCGCATCGCCGAAGCTTCAATCGCTTCACCGTGATTGCCCTCGTCGCCAATGATGCCGGCAGGCAATTCAATGGTTCGCGCCTGCATGGGCACGCGGTATTGCTCCACCAGCACCAGTTCCTGTTCCGGCGTCACCGCGAGGATGAATCCCGCACCGGTTGAGTTGATGCGCTCGACATATTCCCAAGTGCCGTTCTTGGAAACCTTTACGAATTTTCCTTGAAACAAAGTCTCAATCATTTCCCAAACCTGCCGTAGGGTGCGCCGCGCGCACCAACAATCTTCGCGAATCCGGTGCCGTGGTGCGCATGGCGCACCCTACGTTATTCCGGCCGAACCCAATCAATGCTGTAAGCGGCCTGCGGCCCCTGCGCGAGTTCGCGCTCGATGATGTTGAGACTCGCCGCCATGTCTTTCTCAATCTGGAACGGCGGGTTGACGATGACAACGCCACAGGCGCGCATCTGGCCTTCCGCCTCGGCGCCGTTATCAAACTCGAAAGCCAGTGAAGGTTTCTCGATCTCACGACCGACACGGCGCAGGAAACCATTCACCGCGTGGCGGTTCTTGATCGGATACCACATCGCATAAACACCGCCCGCGAAGCGCGCAATGCTCTTGCGAACGAACTCCGTCATCGCGGTGTATTCGTCGGTGCGCTCAAACGGTGGGTCGATCAGGATCAGGCCGCGCTTCTCAGGAGGTGGCAGCATCGAGTGCGCCTCATAGCCATCACGCAGATGGAAGGCGATGCGCGGATCACGGCCCATATTGCGACGCAGGTCTTCCGCCACTTCCGGCACCTTCTCGCAGAACATCATGCGATCGGTTTCGCGCGCCAGCGCGGCGATGAATTGCGGCGAGCCGGGATAGTAGATGGTCTTGCCCGGCGCATTGCCCGCGGCAACGACCCGCAGGAAAGTCGCCAGCGGCTCGGGCGCATTGTCCATGCCTTCCAGCCTTGCGATGCCGTCACGCCACTCGCCGGTGCGCATCGCACCTTCGCTGGAGAGGTCGTAGAAACCCGCGCCCGCGTGCGTGTCGAGCGCGCACCAGGGTTTGTCCTTGCGGTTCATCGCGGCGATGAGGCCGCACAGGATCACGTGCTTGAACACGTCCGCGAAATTGCCCGCGTGATAGCTATGTCGGTAATGCATGCCCCTATTATCCACTGAATATGACAGTCATATGCTGCAGTGCAGCGGGCAGCTGTAACATTTTCCCCGAAAAATCTTCGTATGCTGCGTCCCAATCGCGGCCCCTGGAACCGGGCTTTGCCGCTCATCAGACACAAACTGGCCGGATAGCCAGTCGATCCATTCCGCTTTTATAAGTGCTGAACATGGGGAGATACGATGACGCACACTGCAAGCAAGGCTGAAGAGCGCAAGGTTATTTTTGCGTCCTCGCTCGGGACTGTTTTTGAGTGGTACGACTTTTACCTTTACGGCTCGCTGGCGGCGATCATCGCCAAGCAGTTCTTTTCCGGCCTGAACGACACCAGCGCCTTCATCTTTGCCCTGCTCGCCTTTGCCGCCGGTTTTGCGGTGCGCCCGTTCGGTGCGCTAGTGTTCGGACGGCTCGGCGATCTGGTCGGCCGCAAGTACACCTTCCTGATCACGATCCTGATCATGGGTCTTTCGACCTTCCTGGTCGGCGTGTTGCCGAACTACGCCAGCATCGGCGTCGCTGCGCCGGTCATCCTGATCACGCTGCGTCTTTTGCAGGGTCTGGCGCTGGGCGGTGAATACGGTGGCGCGGCCACTTACGTTGCAGAGCATTCGCGCAATGACAATCGCGGCTATGCCACCAGCTGGATCCAGACCACCGCCACCGGCGGCCTGTTCCTGTCGCTGCTGGTCATCCTCGGCTGCCGCCTGAGCCTGGGCAATGAGGCCTTCGAGGCCTGGGGCTGGCGCATTCCCTTCCTGGTTTCGGCATTGCTGCTGGGGATCTCGGTGTACATCCGCATGCAGCTTTCGGAATCGCCGCTGTTCAAGCAGATGAAGGCGGAAGGCAAAACCTCCAAGGCGCCGCTGACCGAGGCCTTTGCGAAATGGAGCAACCTCAAGATCGTGCTGCTGGCGCTGTTCGGCGCCACCGCGGGTCAGGCGGTGGTCTGGTACACCGGCCAGTTCTACGCACTGTATTTCCTCACGCAGAGCCTCAAGGTCGATGCCACCACCGCCAATCTTCTGCTGGCGGCAGGCCTGGCCATCGGCACGCCGTTCTTCGTGATTTTTGGCTGGCTGTCGGACAAGATCGGTCGCAAGCCGATCGTCATGGCGGGCTGCCTGATTGCGGCGCTGACTTACTTCCCGGTCTTCAAGGCCATCACGCATTACGCCAACCCGAGCCTTGAAGCCGCCGCGGCCGCCGCACCGGTCACGGTGGTGGCTGATCCGGAATCCTGTCACGTGCAGTTTGATCCGGTCGGCAAGAAAGTTTTCAGCGGCTCCTGCGATGTCGCCAAGAGTGTGCTGGCGAAAGCCGGGGTGCCCTACAGCAACGAAGCCGCCGCGCCCGGTAGCGTGGCGCTGGTGAAGATTGGCGACAAGATCGTCACCTCGTTTGAAGGCGGCGGCATGGACAAGGCCGCCTTCAAGGAACGGCAGACTGCCTTCAGCAAGGAACTCGGCGATGCGCTGGCCGCAGCCAATTACCCGAAGAAGGCAGATCCGGCGCAGATCGATAAACCGATGCTGGTGGCGCTGCTGGCACTGCTGGTGATTTACGTGACCATGGTCTACGGCCCGATCGCCGCGTGGCTGGTGGAGCTGTTCCCGACACGCATCCGCTACAGCTCGATGTCACTACCCTATCACCTCGGCAATGGCTGGTTCGGTGGCTTTGTGCCAACCATCGCTTTTGCACTGGTGGCCTGGAAAGGCGACATCTACTACGGCCTCTGGTACCCGATCATCGTTGCGCTGATGACCCTGGTGATTGGCACGCTGTTCTTGCGTGGGACCAAGGGCGGGCCGATCAACGACTGATGCCGCATCAATCAAAAGGCCCCGCTTGCGGGGCCTTTTGATTTCAGAACTCATCAGTTCGGCTGAGCTGCTCCTGCGTTGGCGGCCCGTATGATCAGGCGCTATCAATCACACAGGGGGACTGCATGTCTAAAGCAACGCATCCAATCAGGGTTGTGCAATGGACCACCGGCGTCGTCGGCAAACCTTCAGTCCGCGCCATTGTTGCGCATCCCCTGTTGGAACTGGTGGGTTGCTACTGCCATGCGCCGGACAAAGTGGGACAGGACATCGGCACGCTCTGCGGTATGGCACCGCTGGGCATCACTGCGACCAACGATATCGATGCCCTGCTCGCGCTCAAGCCTGATTGCGTCAGCTACATGCCGCAATTCCCCAACGTCGATGAGATGGAAAAAATCCTGGCATCCGGTTGCGACATTGTTTCCACTGCCTACTTCATGACCGGCACCCAGTTTGGCAAGGACGAAGTCGCGCGCTTGCGTGCGGCGACCCTCAAAGGCGGCTCTTCGATTTACGGCGGCGGCGTCAATCCCGGTCACGCCAACGTGATTGCACTGGTCGCGTCTGCGGGTTGCGCGCGCATCGACAAGATTTCCGTTCTGGAATCGGTAGACGCAACACCTTATGAATCTGCGGGCACCTGGACCGCGATTGGCTTTGGCTTACCGGTCGACGATCCCGCGGCACCACCACTGGCCGAACGCGCGATGCCGTCATTCAAGGAGGCGGTGGAGATGATGGCCAACGCACTGAAGATTGATGTCGACGAAATCCGTTTCGATGTCGAATACGCGGCAGCGACCGAAGACGTGGATCTCGGTTACATGAAGATCGGCAAAGGCTGCATCAGCGGCCTGCGTTGCTGCTGGTCGGCGCGGGTCAATGGCAAGCCCGCCATCGAGCTGAAGGTAGCGTGGAAACTCGGAACCAAGCTTGAGCCCAACTGGCCGGTGGAAGAAGGCTGGCTGATCGAGATTCAAGGACAGCCGAATATCCGCTGCAAATACCAGCAAACCGGCGGCACACGTGATTTTGACCCTGCGACATTGACGGCAATGCCGATGATTCATGCGATTCCGCATGTCTTTGCAGCAGCCCCCGGCATCATCACCGCCGACCAGCTGCCGCTGGTGACGGGGGCCTATTGTGTCAATACCCAAGGCTGACACGACAGGCGAAATTACCCCACTATCCAAAACGGGTGGCGACATCCTTCGGCACATTTGACGATGCTGTCAGTCACCGTATGATTCGCGACGAGTCATAAGAACAGAACAACGCTGGAGAGCATCATGAGCAACGACAAGATTCAATCCGTCCTTGAGGAAAAGCGCGTGTTTCCGCCGCGCCCGGAATTCGTCAAGAAAGCCCGCCTGGACGCCAAGAAGCTCGACGCGCTGCGCGATGCCGCAGCCAAGGATCATGTTGGTTTCTGGGGTGATCTGGCACGCAAGAACATTGCTTGGCAAACGCCGTTCACGCGCACGCTGGACGACAGCCAGGCGCCGAACTTCAAATGGTTTGATGATGGCCATCTGAATGTCTCGGCCAACTGCCTCGATCGCCATCTCGGCGCGCGCGGCGACAAGATCGCAATCCGCTTCGAAGGCGAGAAAGGCGATACGCGCAACTGGACGTACAGGGAATTGCACGCCGAAGTCTGCAAGCTCGCCAACGGCCTGCTCTCGCTCGGCATCAGTAAAGGCGACCGCGTCATCATCTACATGCCGATGACGCCGGAAGCCGTCATCGCGATGCAGGCCTGCGCGCGCATCGGCGCGATTCACTCGGTGGTATTCGGTGGCTTCTCGGCAACCTCGCTGAAAGATCGCATTGAAGACACTAGCGCCAAGCTGGTGATTGCTGCCGATGGCGGCAACCGCGCAGGCAATATCGTCGACCTCAAGAAAGCGACTGACGAAGCCCTCGCCTCCGGTTGCAAGACCGTCGAGAAGGTCATCGTCTATCAGCGCACCAAGCACAGCATCAACTGGGACGCCAAGCGAGATATCTGGTGGCACGACCTGCTCGCCCAGCAATCCGATCGCTGCGACCCGGTGTGGGTGGAAGCCGAGCACCCGCTGTTCCTGCTCTACACCTCCGGCTCCACCGGCAAGCCCAAGGGCATCCAGCATTCCACCGGCGGTTATCTGCTCGGCGCGCACATGACCTGCCAGTGGGTGTTCGACCTGCGGGATGACGATGTGTTCTGGTGCACCGCCGACGTCGGCTGGGTCACCGGGCACTCCTACGTTTGTTACGGCCCGCTCTCCAACGGCGCGACGATCCTGATGTACGAAGGCGCGCCGACGATTCCGGATGCCGGCCGCTTCTGGAAAATCTGCCAGGAGCATGGCGTCACCATTTTCTACACCGCGCCGACCGCCATTCGCGCGCTGATGAAGGCCGGTGATGAATGGCCAGCGAAATATGATCTGTCGAAGCTGCGTCTGCTCGGCAGCGTCGGCGAACCGATCAACCCTGAAGCCTGGATGTGGTACCATCGCGTGATCGGCAAGGAAAAACTGCCGATCGTCGACACCTGGTGGCAGACCGAAACCGGCGCGATCATGATGTCGCCGGTGCCTGGCGCGACGCCGACCAAGCCCGGCTCCTGCACGCAGCCACTGCCCGGCATCGCCGCGGGCATCGTTGATGACAGCGGCAATCTCATCGATCAGCTCGACCAGGGCGGCTATCTTGTCGTCAGCAAGCCATGGCCCTCCATGCTGCGCACGATCTGGGGCGATAACGAGCGCTACATCAAGACCTACTGGGGTCAGTTCAAGAACAAGTACTACGTCGCCGGTGACTCTGCGCATCGCGATGCTGATGGCTATTACTGGATCATGGGCCGCATTGATGACGTGCTGAATGTCGCCGGCCATCGCCTCGGCACCATGGAAGTCGAGAGCGCGCTGGTGTCACATCCGCGCGTGGCCGAAGCTGCCGTTGTCGGGCGCCCGCATGATGTGAAGGGCGAGAGCGTGTTTGCCTTCGTCACCTGCAAGGGCCCGCGCCCCGAAGGCGCGGAGGCGGATGCACTGGCGAAAGAATTGCGCGATCACGTCGCCAAGGAAATCGGTGCCATCGCCAAGCCCGATGACATCCGCTTCGCCGACAACCTGCCAAAGACCCGCAGTGGCAAGATCATGCGCCGCCTGCTGCGCTCCATCGCCAAGGGCGAGGAGATCACGCAGGATGTTTCGACGCTGGAGAATCCCGGCATCGTTGCGCAGCTGGCGGGTAAGGTTTAACGGTGTGTCATCCCGAGCGACGCGAGGGATGACAGGTCTCAGACTCGAATCAGGATCCCGGCACAACACCCAGCACGCCGCTGTACTGCGGGCTTCCCGTCAATGACAGGTTCTGCGTGGACAACTGCAAGCCATTGACCACAGGCGTCACCGATACGCTGTGCGACGAACCGGTCGTCCAGTAAGCCAGCTTGATCTGTCCATTGGCGTTGACAAAAACAAGAACGTAATCCTGTGTGCTGCTGGTCGATATCCGTGATTGATAGCCATAGCCCGCAAGCTGCTGCGTCATGGTTTGCAAAGCTGTGTACGAAGGCTTGGGGCTCAAATCGGCATTGACGAGGCCAAAGTTGTATTCCGGATTGTTGGTATCGTTGCCGTCGTTCATCCAGTCGTACCAGATCGACAGGTTGACCCCGTTGAGCAGATTCGAAAGTTGCTGGCGCACGACGTAGCTGGCCTGCGTCGCCGGCGTCACGCCGCCGGCCGATGTGTAATAACCCCACTCCCCGCTGAGAATCGGGATCTTCGACGTCCGCGAAGACGGCGTGTATTGCGCAATCAGGGTGGCAAGCTGTGCGTAATCGCTGGCCGCGGTTTCCGGAGAAGATGAAGCACCGCGATAGGGATGCACGCTGAAGGCATCGACGCAGCTCAACAGCCCGGAGGACAGCACCGGCATCAGGAAAGCCCAGTCGAATCCCGAAATCGCACCACCCACCACCACGGCAGATGGGTCCCCACTACGAACTGCATTGCAGGCACTGATCGCCAGCGTGCTGTACTGCGTGGCGTTGGGCTGCAATTTCCAGAACGTGGCGAGATTGGGTTCGTTCCAGATTTCCCAGATCACGTTGTGCCCGGCGAAATGCACCGCCGCCGCCTTGGCCCAGGCCGAAAACGCGGCCACGCTCAAGGCATGTTGCGGTGAAAGAACGTAGCTGCCGGAAGGATAGGCTCCGACCCAGCTGGTGCGCGTCTGCTCATAGATCGCATTCGAGTAATCAAGGATGAAGTAAGGCTGCAGGCCGCGCGCTTCAAGATTGCCGACCAGTTCGTCGTAGGCACTCCAGTCGTAGACTCCCTTGCTTCTCTCGATCGTGTTCCAGAAGAAATCCATGCGCACCACGCGGATGCCGGCGGCGGCGATCAGATCGAGTGACTGCGTATTGCCGCGCGTGAAGTGGATGTTGACGCCCACTCCCGCCGGAAGAGTCGCGCTGGGCAAGGTGGCCGCAGACACCGACGATGCCGTGGCCAGCAGCAGGGCGCCGAAAACGGCCGTTATGCGTGTAAAGACGTCCATGTCGATATTCTTTCCAATGTTGGCGACATCGTAGCGTGTCCCCAAACGCGTCTGAATGCCGCTCAGTAGCCCAGCGGCGCCAATCGTCTTTTAACTGAACTTGTGCGCCCGATGCCGATCTAGATTACGGCCCATGAACCCGATTTGCATTGCACACTCTCGCCGAACCCGCCGCCCATGGCTGCCGGGCCTGGCCCTGTTGTTGACAGCCTTCAGCAGCGTTCAGTTCGCTTATGCAGACAGCACGGCCAGCTTCAGCGTGCTGCATACCTTCAGCAGCAGTGAAGGCAGCGTGCCTTACGGGTCGCTGCTGCAAGGCGCGGACGGCCGCTTCTATGGCAACACCGCGATGGGCGGCGCCAACAATCTGGGAACGGTCTACGCGGTCACCCCGGCCGGCGCGCTGACGGTTCTTCACCACTTCACCGGTAGCGACGGGGCCAGTCCTGCTGGACCCTTGGTGGCTGCAGCCAGCGGCACGCTCTATGGCGTCACCGAATTCGGGGGCAGCAACGATAGCGGCACCGTGTTCTCGATTACGCCCTCAGGCCAATTCACCCTGCTGTATACCTTTGCCGCCTGGGCCGACGGCGCCAACGCCGATGGCATTGCCCCGCGAGGCGGACTGACACTGGGCAGCGACGGAAACTTCTACGGCGCCACCACGCGTGGCGGTCGCAATGACGCCGGCACGCTGTTCCGGATCACGCCTGCGGGCGTGCTCACCACGCTGTATTCCTTCAACGCCTTCAACAGCTCCCAGCCAGATGGCGCCATGCCGACCACGCCGCTGGTCATCGGTGCCGATGGCCGCTTCTACGGCACGACGTCGGTCGGCGGAACCCACTACAGCGGCAGTCTCGGCCCCGGCACGCTGTACGCGCTGGCGCTCGACGGCACCTTCAGTGCCCTTCACTCCTTCACGGCCACGACGGACGGCTCCTCGCCTTCTGGACTCGCGCCCACCGGCGACGGCAGCTTCTACGGCGCAACCAGCAGCGGCGGCAGCAACGGCAGCGGCACGCTGTTCAAGGCAACCGCGCAGGGCGATATCACCACGCTGTACAGCTTCTCGGCGGCAACCACCACCGCGACCGGCTTGCAGACCAATAACGAGGGCGCCTTCCCGGTCTCCGGCGTTGTCGCTGGCAACGATGGAACGCTGTATGGCGGCACCGCGTTTGGTGGAACGGGCAGTGGCACCCTGTTCAGCCTGGCCCCGGACAACACCCTGACCGTGCTCCACCAGTTCAGTACGCTCAGCAACAGCGCCAACAGCGATGGCGCTGTAGTGCTCAACGCACCGATACGCGCCAGCGACGGGAGCATCTACGGCGTTACCGCCTGGGGCGGCAGCAACGGTGTCGGCGTGCTCTACAAGCTGACGATGCCCGCCCTGCCAACGATCAGCCTGCAACTCGGCAGCACGCAGATCACCAGCGGCAACAGCACCACGCTGGGGTGGAACACCAGCGGCGCCAGCAACTGCACCGCTACCGGAGGCTGGAGCGGCAGCCGCGCCACCAGCGGTTCGCTGACCGTCAAGCCTAGCGCCACCACCACCTACACCTTGAGCTGTCGCAATATCTCGGGCACCACCACGGTCTCGACGATGTTGACGGTCAATCCCAACGATGGCTCGACGGAGTCCGGCACAGACCCCGGATCAGGTACAACCAGCAAGGGCGGTGGCGCAATGCCCCTGTGGCTGCTGGCCTGGGGCCTGCTCGCAGGCATCCGCAGTCGAAGACGCGCATTCACGCGAAACAACGTCTAACAGTCTGCAACACCCATAAAAAAAGCGGGCCATCCGGCCCGCTTTTTTGTGCAACAGGGAAAATCAGTTGCGACGCATCGAATCGAAGAAGTCCGAGTTGGTCTTGGTCTGCTTCATGCGATCCAGCAGCAGTTCCATCGCCGCCAGTTCGTCCATCGAGTGCAGCAGCTTGCGCAGGATCCAGACCTTGTTGAGGTCGCCCGGATTCATCATCAGCTCTTCCTTACGAGTACCGGAGCGGTTGATGTTGATTGCGGGGAAGATGCGCTTCTCGGCAATGCGGCGCTCCAGCTGGAGCTCCATGTTGCCGGTGCCCTTGAACTCTTCGTAGATCACTTCGTCCATCTTGCTGCCGGTCTCGACGAGAGCCGTTGCAATGATGGTGAGCGAGCCGCCTTCCTCGATGTTGCGCGCGGCGCCGAAGAAGCGCTTGGGCTTCTGCAATGCGTTGGCATCGACACCACCGGTCAGCACCTTGCCCGATGAAGGCGCAACGGTATTGTAGGCGCGTGCGAGACGCGTGATCGAGTCGAGGAGGATGACGACGTCGCGCTTGTGTTCAACCAAACGCTTGGCTTTCTCGATGACCATTTCGGCCACCTGCACGTGACGCGTGGCGGGCTCGTCGAAGGTCGATGAAATGACTTCGGCGCGCACGCTGCGCTGCATGTCGGTGACTTCTTCCGGACGTTCATCGACCAGCAGGATGATGAGGTAGACATCGGGATAGTTGGCGGCGATCGACTGCGCGATGTTCTGCATCATGATCGTCTTACCGGCTTTCGGCGGTGACACGATCAGGCCACGCTGGCCTTTACCGAACGGAGCCACGAGGTCGATCACGCGAGCGGTGATGTCTTCGGTGGTGCCGTTGCCGCGTTCCATCTTGAGCTGCTCATCCGCGAACAGCGGCGTGAGGTTTTCAAATGAAACCTTGCGCTTGGAGACTTCCGGCGCTTCGTAGTTGATGGTGTCGACTTTCAGCAGCGCGAAATAGCGCTCGTTGTCCTTCGGCGAACGGACGCGACCGCTGACGGTATCGCCAGTGCGCAGGCTGAAACGACGAATCTGTGAGGGCGAGATGTAGACGTCATCCGGACCTGCTGCGTAAGAGCTGTCAGGACCGCGGAGGAAGCCGTAGCCATCCGACATGATTTCCAGAACGCCTTCGGCCTGGATGTGCTCACCGCGACGAGCTGCGGCGCGGAGCAGCTGGAAGACGAGATCCTGCTTTTTGACGCGGGCAATGTTCTCAAGGCCCAGCGATTCCGCCAGTTCGAGCAACTCTGCCGCGGTTTTCTTTTTCAGATCCGCGATGCGGATCACTTTGGGCGGTTCGCGCTGCTCGTAGGTAGGCCGCGCATCACCGTTTTGCTCAAGATCGCCGTCGTCAGACATTTGCGGCGGTGGCGGGCGCGGCGCATCCGGATCAGTGGTCAATGCCCCGGTGTCTTGGGGCAAGGCCTCTGGATACGCTGCTAGCTCTTCGGCTTCGAGATCGGCGTCTGAAGGCAGGCCTTCGCGCGAGTTCCGATTCTGACCGTTATTGCCGTTTTGGCCGTTGCCCTGGCCTCCACGACCGCCATTGTTACGGCCGTTGGGATGACGGCGGCGATGTTTGATCATGCGATATTGAAATGTGGTGTCACAAAAGCGGTGAGCTGAGCCTTATGCACTGCACCCACCTGGGTGGCAGCGATCTGGCCGTCTTTGAACAACAAAAGGGTAGGAATGCCGCGGATGCCGAACTTGGCCGGCGTGGCGGTGTTTTCGTCAACATTGAGTTTGACGACCTTGAGCTTGCCAGCGGTTTCGCCAGCAACCTGCTCCAGGATCGGGGCGATCATGCGGCAAGGGCCGCACCATTCTGCCCAAAAATCGACCAGAACCGGGGTGCTGCTCTTGAGCACGTCCTGTTCAAAACTGGCATCGGTTACAGCGCTGATATTTTCACTCATGGGTTGGCCTCGTGGGAGAGTTGATAGCGCGAAGGCACGCGCGTTTCCAGAAGATGGGGCTAAGCGCTGCCCAATCAAGCAGGCAAAAAAGCACTTAGATGGTTATGATTGCTTGTTCGCGGGGAACTGACGCTGGGCTGTAGTTCAGGGCTTGTGACCGATTTCTTGCTCGATCAGCGCCATGCAGCCATCTGTATGGGTGCTATTTCAGCCTAACTCCACAGCGATTGCAAGTCTGCCTTCCCTATCATTGTCATAAACATTAACTATGCAACCTGCCCATCTAAGTGATACCGCTTTTGCCGATCTACCTCTTCACCCTTCCCTGCACCTGGGATTACAGAAGCTCGGTTATACCCATTGCACGCCAATTCAGGCGTTGACACTACCGCGCGCGCTCAAGGGAGAAGACCTCGCCGGTCAAGCTCAAACCGGCACCGGCAAATCCGCCGCGTTCCTGCTCGCCGCGATGAATCACCTGCTCAACACGCCGCGCGCCGCAGGCGCAGATCCGAATCAGCCGCGCGCGATCATGCTCGCGCCGACGCGCGAGCTCGCGATCCAGATTTTCAAGGACGCCGAACAGCTCGGCGCTGAAACCGGCCTGCGCATGTCGGTGGTTTACGGCGGCACCGGATATGACGCACAGCGCACATCCATCACCAACGGCCTCGATATCCTGATCGGCACCCCGGGTCGTTTGATCGATTATTTCAAGCAGGACATCTTCAACCTCAAGCAGATCGCCGTGCTGGTGCTGGACGAAGCAGATCGCATGTTCGATCTCGGCTTCATCGCCGACATCCGCTACCTGATCCGCAAGATGCCAGCGCCGTCGGCACGCAAGAACTACCTGTTCTCCGCCACGCTGTCGCACCGCGTGCTGGAACTCGCCTACGAACACATGAACAACCCGACCAAGGTCGAGGTTGAACCCGAGCAGGTCACCGCCGAGCGCGTGCGCCAGTCGCTGGTGCATGTCGCCAACGACGACAAGCTGCGCCTGCTGATCGGCCTGCTGCGCCACCACGATCCTTTCCGCACGCTGGTGTTCGTCAACATGAAGCGCGATGCGGAACTGGTGGAGAACACGCTCAAAGCCAATGGTTTTGAAGCGGCAACACTGTCTGGCGACGTTGCGCAGAACAAGCGTGAGCGCCTGCTGCAGGATTTCAAGGACGGCAAGCTGCCAGTACTGGTGGCCACCGACGTCGCGGCGCGCGGCCTGCACATCCCCGCCGTCTCGCACGTCATCAACTATGACCTGCCACAGGATGCAGAAGATTACGTGCACCGTATTGGCCGTACCGCTCGTGCAGGCACCACCGGTGACGCCATCTCGTTCTGCTGCGAAACCTATGTGTATTCGCTGCCGGATATCGAACGCTACATCGGCAGGCGTATTCCGGTGGATCACGAGGCCAGCGACCAGATGGCGAAGGATGATTTCATCGAAGGCGCAAAGCCCGAGCGTCGTTATCACAGTGGCGGTCCGCGCCGCGGCGGCGGTGGGCGTCCAGGTGGCGGACGTCCTGGCGGCGGCCGTGGTGGGCCGCCACGCAGACGTTAAAGGTTTAAATCATCGGCGCTTCGGCGCCGATTTTTGTTTTAGCGTTTGCGTGGGGCGCGTTATGCGCGCCATCTGTCCCCTTTGTGACTGACGTAGGGTGGGTGGAGCGTAGTGAAACCCACCGTCTTTTGCGCTTCGCGGGCTACTGCCTGTTGGTCTTTGCGGTGGCGTTTTTCGCGCTGTGGCGCGAGTCACTTTTCTTTGGATGCCCAAAGAAAAGTAACCAAAAGAAAGGGCACCCCGTCGTGGCGTTTCGCTACGCGAAATTCCCTGCGGCCACTCCGTGGCGTTCGCTAGGCAAGGAGTGCCACTGGCACTCCTTGAAATCCCTAGCTCACTCTCGTCTTGGCC